>Ga0137307_101042_pt1 | contig 28240 bp, 41 predicted proteins | sample NAcewD2O_March_2_FD_97180 | JGI IMG/M metagenome (GOLD analysis project Ga0137307, IMG submission 97180) | Mouse cecal microbial communities from Vienna, Austria - N-Acetylglucosamine amended D2O_March | ecosystem: Host-associated > Mammals > Digestive system > Large intestine > Cecum | place... | reverse complement strand
CTCAAGCAAGTAAGATATAATTAAGATAAAGAAAGGGATAACAATAAAGTTAAAACTTTCAAGGTTGTAACAAGAAACACAACCTGCAAACGTAATAAAATCGGTGTTCACTACATAAGACCAGTGTTAACTGTCAATGTTATGTAGCGGGGCTAAGAAAAATAAAAACGTAAGCGAATAGACCTTTGAAAACTTAACAAGGCTTTAAACCTTGAAACTTAGTTTTAGCTAAGTTTTAAACCTCTCAGCCATGAAACTTGGTTGAGGGGCTTAAAAATTACGCTAAAATGTAAACGTGGTTAAAAATTATTAAGAAAAGAGGTGAGAAAAATGTTAAAGCACTTTGAATATAATATCTATTGCGACGAACAAGGAAACCTATTCAAACAATCAGGCTGCAAGTTGAAAGTTGACAATCGTGGAAAATATCCATGCACGACATTTTATAACAAGGGTCACAGGGTTAAAAAATCAGTGCATAGACTTGTTGCTGAATGTTACAACGGCGCACCAGTTGAAACGGTTCACCATTGCAATCACAATACACATGATTATAGACCAGGCAATTTAGCTAATGTTAGTCGTAAAACTCATAATTTAATCGAAATTAAAGGTTGGCAAGTTGAAAGCAACTTAATTTAAGTTATTTCTAAGAGGCTTGTGCCTCTTTATCAGGGCTTGAAATAGTTCAAGCATTGATAATCATGCACAAACTTAGGAGGTTTTTTATCATGAAATTACAAGCAGGAACATCATATAAAGTAACTCATTCATATTGGCCGAATGTACAAGCTTTCGCTACATGCTTAGGAGAACAAACACACATGAGTATTTATAACACACATGACGAGTACTACAGAAATACCAAAGACCTTGAAATGGTACTTAATAAAAACGACTTTAAAGTAGAAGAAATTAGCGTATAGGAGGGGTAAAAAATGAAAAAATACCTAATTGAGCGTGGAAACGATAAAACTATCATGACTGAACAGAATTTATTATGGTTCACCCAGTCACAAACTAAAACTGAAGCATGTAATAAACTTGATCAATTCGGTGACACGTATCGAGTGACACCAGTAACTTGGTTAAGTAAAAAGGAACGTGCAAACTTAATTAAAGAGGGCGTACTTGACGCTTTCGATAGTTGCTTATAGCTTAGCGCCGTGGTATCGTGCATGACTTATCAAGCTACCACGTATAAAATATAAGCTATAGAGGCTTGTGCCTCTTTATAAGACCTTGAAACAGATTCAAGGCTTTATAATCAAGCACAAACTAGGAGGAAAAAGCAATGAAAAAATCGCAATTTGAGAAGGAATACGAAGAACGTGCAGAACAAGCACTCAAGCACCATTTGAAAGTTTTAGAACTTGCTTACAAGCTACCAAGTGATGAGTTTGAACAATTTTATTGGCAAGAAGAGGAAACATACAACAAGGTATTAAAAGGACTCTTATTAGAGTTAGAATGGAATCAGAAAGGAATTGAATAGAAATGAAAAAGAGAAATGTAATCGTTGTCGGCTTGTTAAGTCTTTCATTGCTGACAGGTTGTGCAACAAATAAAATTGAACGTAGTGAACAGGACATTAAGCAGGAAAAAGTTGAAAAAGCCAAAAAAGAGATCGCAAGCGAAAACAAGAGGGAAAAAGCAAGTTCAACTAAACTAATCATACCTAATTCAAACGAAATCAGACAAACAGAAAGCACACAAACAGAAAACAAACAAACAGAACCTATTGTAACACCTGACGAAACTCAATCACATCAATATGGTAATTGTGGTACATGTGAAAGCTGTGTGGCTGAAACTAAAAGACTAGAAGAACAATATAATAAACAGACTATAGAAGAAACCAACAATACAGATAATACCGCAAATCAACAAGGGTATCCTATTGCATTCGCACCTACATGGTTTAGAGAATGCAATTCAAAGGGACATAGGGTAAACCAAGGACTTGACACACAAACGGGTAAATATCATTGGGTCTGTATTGACTGTAACAATGACGTAGGTTATGAAAAATGCAATGAACATAACACACCAGCGACACCTGAACACATGCAACTACATTTAAATTAATCAAAAGAGGCTCAAAGAGGTGTAAATAATTATGACGATCACAGAGAGACTAATTAAAGACTCAAGCATTAAATATGATTTGCAGGAGGTAAAACAATATGGAATAGTAATGACCGAGTTCACATTTAAAAATACATTACAAGTTGGTAACTTTTTAGATTGGTTGCAATTGAATATTGAATACTATGAAGATAACGTGAAGTATTATTATAAAAATGATGGTCTGACCGTAACGATAGAATTCAAATAATAGGAGGAAATGATCATGAAAGCTGAAAAACGCCAAGAATTACGTAAGCAATACTTAGACATCTTTGGGGGTACACTCGTACCTCATACATTAAAGTTTCCTAAACATGATATGATGAGCCTGGACGCGTGTCAATATTATACTGAGGTAACAGGTTATGGTGTAATTGAAATGACCACACATTCATTTTTATTTAAACCATTTAAGAAAGCTAAAATCAAAGAATACACTAGAGAACTTGAAAAAGACACACGTGATTTTTATACCAGTTGCTAAACGTAGCCCGCTTAATTAAGCGGGCTTTTTTATTGCCTAAAATTATCACTCTACCCTCACCCCCTACTTATCAAATATGTTTTATTTAAACACCATAAAATGTAAGCGTTACTAAAATTAATTAAAATTTCAAATAGAAAAAATTTTTTTCTGCCAATTCACCAAAACAAAAACCCTATTTGTAATTTTCTACAAATAGAGTTAAAAATTTTTGAAGTGAAATATTTTGGCAAAATATAGCTTACGTGATACACTCTAAACAAAATTAAGAGGCTAGAAATTAATCTAACCTCTTTTTATTTTGCATTGATTACGCTTTAGGTGTGAACAAAATTTGATCTCTTATCCACGCTTTCTTAATATGTCCACGTTCTGCGTCAGCAGGAACAACAAAAGAAGTGCTTCTCATGTTAGTTGTAGCGTCTACATAGTGCATAGTTCCATCGTCGTATAGAATTTCAACAATCGTTTGTTCATCATTATAATTGCCTGTGTAAACTTGATCGTTTGTTAGATCAATTGGGTTACAATTAACAGTCCATGATTCACCAGCAACAAGACTTGCATTCAAACATGTATCAAACGAAACTGCGAAGTTTACTAGCACCTTACCCGTCTCACCGATAGTAAATACTGTACAATATCCTTGACGGCCAGGGTGATTATCACAAGAATACGAACATGCCTTATCGCTTAAGGCATGAACTTCACCAACATTAGCTAAAGTATCACGAATATCTTGAAGTTCTGTGTTCAGTTCTTCCTTTGTAACATACAAATCAAAGTTGTATACTTTCTCACGTTCTTGTAACACACCTGTGGTATCTTCCTCAAGATACTTGATAACAATTTTCTTATCATATGCTTTGATTTGATTGATTTGTTTCAAATCATCTGCGGTCATGTTAGGAATAATCGTGTTAACACTGTTCCCGTCCTTCAGCAAGCATTCAACTTCGAAATAATTATGGTCAGGATCTTTCACAAAGTTGATACGTTGCCAATTTTTATCCGTTGTTCCATCTAACACGTGAATATTTTGTCTGATGAGATCGTTTACTCTATCAGTAATTTCAGGTTTGAGATGAAGTTCTTTTTCTTCGCCGTCTTTAACATATTTGATAACAACAGGGTTCTCACCATTCTTGTCAGTTGTGATGATGATATCATCAACACGTTCAGCGCCATCGGGCGTCGATAACTCAGGTATGAGGTTCATAATTTCACTCAGATATTGTAAGTGCACAAATTCATTATAATTACGCTCATAAAATTTTTGGTCTGCTTGTACTAGCATTTAATCATATCCTTTCTCTTTTTACAGTTGTGATACATATTGCTCAAGTTGATTAGCAACGCGAGGAATAATCATATTTTTAATTTGTTCTTGAGAGATACTTTCAGCTTGTAACAACACAGCATTATAATTACGAATTGCCACAAGATTTTCAGAGGTAATAGTATCCAACTTATTATAAATATTTTCTAGCGTGTTAAAAGTTACGTGTTCACTTACATTATTTACAAGGTCAATGTAAGTAGTGATCTTATTGATATCAACCATTATTCTTCACTCTCCTTAGAAGTATTATTGAAAATAAAAGAACCATTAAAACTAACCAATGTTGTTGCAATAGTTTCATTGCTTGCAATAACAGGGGTCTCAACATATAAGTTAGTTATTTTATTTGAAAATGTTGTTGTTGTGGTGTATGATGAAACATTAGTAGCTGTTTTTACAATGCAATCAATCATAAAAGTTGGAAAACTTTTAAGTGTTTCACTGGTTATATTTAACGTGTTCAAAATCGGAATTGAAGCACTATTGAAAGGCGCGTTGAAATTACAATTAATATTCACAATTGTTGTATCGCCTATAGTCGTATAGGTAGAGAAATTATTTAACTCTAATGAATTACCATTATAAGCAATATCCATTTCAATAGGTGTTGTTTCTCCAATAGTAGCTATCATTGTTTCAAGCATTTTAATTTTATCATTAAGATTTGAAAGTTCAGACTCTTTAGCACTCTTGAAAGTAGGAAAGTATGCAATAGTTTCACCTGATTCTGTATTGGAATCATTTATGTGGGTTTTTACGTATTCACCGTCATGTAATAATCTAAAATAGTTAATTGCCGTATTAGGATACCAAACAAAACTAGAAACTTTACCATTAACAGGAATTTCACTTAGTTTTATTGTATTATTACTAATATTAGTTGCTTGAGCATCAGTAATAAAAGATGAATTCATCATAATTCCATCATCTGTTGCAATAGTCACTCTATTTGGGTCACCTGGTAAAAAGTTAACTTCAGTAGCTTCTTCAGTAGTATTATACTTAATATCACATACGTTTGCTGATGGTGTTTCATTTAATTTCTTAAGCTTGGTCAGTTGTGCCTCATTCAATAAATAACCATACGTTGGTGCGGTCCTTCCATCAGGTTTAAACGTAATATCACCATTTAGCATTTTTTCAAACGTAACCTTATCATAGTAAAGCTCAGGCTTTTGTCCTTCAGTTGCGGTGTACACTGTCGCCTTACCATCAATCCTATCATTTAATGATTGTACATAAGAATTTAGATAATCATTCAAACCAGCAACATTTGTTAATAATTCTTGTTTAGTTGCATAGTTAGTATTCACATCATCTTGCAATTCTGATAAACCTCGTGTCACTTCACCGTGTTTGTTGTCTGTATAAGCTATGCTTTCGTCAAGTGTTTCGTCTGCTTTACTATCTGTGTATGTTTTACTTTCATTGATTGCCTCATGTTTTGTATTATTAGTGTAGCGTTTACTAGTCTCAAAATACTCGCTATCTTTAGTATCTGCGTAGTCTTTTGCTTGTTGTAACGTGCCTTCTGTCTTTTCTTCAATAATCACAGTCAAGTCATTCTTTGTTTGTTCAATTTTGGTGTTGAGTTCATCACCTAGTGACGTAATACTTGAGTCACTGTATTGCTTTGACGCTTCTAAAACGTGATTATCTGCAGTGTTCATCTTTTCTTCGAGTTCTTGTACCTTTTCAGCAAAATCAGCGTTGCTAGGAACTTCATCAACTTTTGCAAAATCAACGAACCTTGCAAAGTATTGTGTTTGTGTCCCGAGACCACCCTTATTATGAATACATAACCATTGAATTGTGTTATCAATTTCAGGGTCAACTTGAAAACTAATAAAGCTGTTGTTGTTATTTAAAACAACTTCACTACTTCCCTCTTCATCTAAACCACTTTCTGAACGTAATTCAATCGGGACATTAAGAGTTTCAAAGTGATTATAAATAGCATTCTTATCAGTCTCATGTTGCTCAAGGGTAACGTAACGTTTCAATAATTCTTGTATCTCATTACTTACTGCAGGTCTGATACGTACAAGATGAGTTTTACCATCTTTGTCTATGTACTCAATGTACATAGGGTTCTCACCATACTCATCAACGCTGAAAGTAATACTCAAGATATTATCGATTTCAACATCTTTCAATTCTAGTTCAGGAACTAGTTTTAAAGCTTCTTCGACAGCTTCTTTATGAACAAAATCTTTGTAGTTGCTGTTATAGAATTTATTCAAATCTAGTTTCATTATCTCTCCACCTTTCTTAATCAAAGCATGTGAGCAACACCTACGTATATAAGCTAATCAATTACGCAAGCTAAAGCTTGTCTACAGTGCTTGAGGGTTTATCTACCAGGTGCTACCGCTCACCTTAAGTCTTACTTTCTTCAACTCTCTTTATTATAGCATACAAAAAACCCTCAAGCTATGATAGCTCAAGGGTACAATCTTAATCAAAGCAGAGTCGCAACACGGTGCAGTGTTATCTGCTGTGTGCTGAACGATCCTCTTAAGCATTACTCTTTTTAATTAAAGTCATTGTTAATAATAGTCTTAGTTTCAAAGTCTGTCATCTTATATTCATTCCAGACTGTCACACCGTTGTTGAAAATAGCGTTGAACTGGTCGAGGATAGTGCGATTAAGGTTTCCTAATACATTAGCATTAGCGGTTTGAACGTAATTGAATGTGTTTTTTACAAACAAGTAATTATCAATTGGTTCAAAGCGATTGACTGTGTAACCAAATAGATTAAAGTATAGGCACACATTCATCAGCACACTCTTATGAGAACTAAATAGTTGCCAACTTAATTGTGTGTTTTCGTTTTGACTATCGAATAATGCACCTGTTCCTTGGTGAGCAACCACGTCATTATGATTAGCAACGTCAGCAAGCATTGCATTTTGTGAACGAATAGTAGCCTCATAGTTGTTTGTTGCTATTCGATTTGCATAGGCAAAGTTTTCCAAAGCATTTGCTTTTGTAAGCTGATTGTTAATGTTTTGGTTTTTACGGGCATTTGCTTGAGCAAGTGCTAATTGTTGTTCATTGTTACTGATTGAGCGGTCTGTCAAACCTTCATTCAATTTACCACTCATAAAACCTAAACCACCACCAACAACGGCACCAACACCAATACCAGCGATACCTGATCCAGCACCTGCTCCAGCACCACTCATCACACCACTCATTGCCGAAGTTGCGGTATTGATATCAGCTGTGTCACGGTCAAACTCGCTTTGACGTGAGAGTTGAGCACTTTGAGTTGATAGGTCATTTGATAAAATAGAATTACTTGCTGAAATACCACGATTTGTCTGTCCTAACTGCATACTATTTCCGCTCTTAGCTAATTGCATTGTCATCTCAGCATTTTTACGGGTAGCTTGCAATTGGTTTTTATTAGCATTCAAGTACATTGTGTAGTTATCTAATAATACCGGTACATCGCGGGGACTGTTATCAATCATCATAGCATTCTCATAAGCCTTCATATGTCCATCGTCATCATCGGATAAGCTTGCTCGGTCGTAGTTATTGATAGCATATACTTGTTTACCGTTAGTTTGAATACCTGCAAAACGTTTAAGAGTGATTTGAGGAAAATGAAAGTGATTGAATTTCATCAAATCAAAACTACCTGTTGTCCCCCGGCCGTCTGTAAAATATAGTTTGTTCCATGGCGCACCTAAAATTTTGTAGGGAATATTCTTACCAATAATTTCTTTGTAACTACCCTTGTCATAATCAATAATATATTTGAGGTAGTTTTCAAGTGTTTCAAACATGTTACGTCCATTGTCGAACTTTCTATCGTCAGTATCATCAACAAAGCAAGCACCTGTTTGAGGTTGAGTCTTTCTCAAGTTTTCGACGGTGACTGTAATATCATCATTATTTTTTAGTGTGGCTTTAGTAGAGATTTGAATTTCATTAACCTCTCCATTATCTGTTTTACAGGTATATTTTAAACCAATATAGTTGTATACTTCAGCGTCAACCAATAAGCTAGCACTACCCGCAAAGTCTTCATTTTCTGAAACAGAACGGAAGGCGTCATCAATACTGTCACCACCTTTATAAATCTCCTTGCCATTTTTATCAGTTACCTTAAGTGTTTTAAAGCTGTTCATTGAATACGGTATAAATTGATAGTGGTATTGACTGTAGTCACCAACGAATGACCCACCTTCTTGCTTAATATCTTTTGGCTGTAAGGTAAAGAGAATGAACCGAACACTATTATCTGTGTAGTATTTATCTTTTTCTTCAGCGTCAGGGTTAAACATAACAAAGTTTGACGATTGCAAACGGTTAGCACCGTCACCCCCAACGGGTTCGTCATTGTGTCGTATCTCATTAAACTTGTCTGTCCAGTCACTATAATCATCTTTTACCTCTTTAACAAAACCACGTTTTATCTCTGCTTTATTAAAACCAACAACATACTTATAAGTGTTCCATATATCTAAGTGGAAGAATATTTGTGATACCCCGTCATTCACATACATAACACTTGAAATAAAAGCGTAGAACACGTTTTTCTTATCGTTTATTGTATCAGTATTCTCAATTCTAACATAAGTATAGTCAAGCAAATCATTGAAACTACAAAGTTTACTGTCCCAACGAATTGTACGCATAATATTTTGATATGATGAGTCTTCCATTGTGACGTGTTCGTACTCATTCAAGTAAGCGTCTAACACGTCCTTGCTTGTCCAATCAACAACATGTTTGTAAGTCGGGTCAAAAGGTACACCCTTATAAATCGTGATTTTACTAAATTTTCTTCGTGTAGGTTTCAATATCATTCAGTCCTTTCATTCTTTTTTCTTCTCTATTATATCAAAAAAAGCTAGACCATAAACAGTCTAGCTTTTGCGAGGGTAGGAAAGGAAAGTTAGAAATACAGTTCAAATCAAAGCAGAGTCGCAACACAGCGATATAACAAACCCTGTTGCGCAAGCCTTACTCTTTTCCGTATTTCCTCTTAATTATAACATATTGGTTTTTCTATGCAATGGTAGCTATTCTGAGAAAATACCCCAACTGTCTACTCTCTTGCCATTGACACTTCTTCCCGTAGGTAGATACGCATAACCATTACTACGTTTTTGAGCTATCCAGACGTATCCCCCTGAGTGGCAGAAAGCCTCATACCTAACAACTGACCCCTTAGGTAACACAGCGATTTTAGCACTTGTGGTACTTGCGCCCCAGCGCAACCAAATCCCTTCAGGCGTGGTAATTGTGAACTTGCCTGTTTCCTTAAACCAGCGGACACCAAGCTCATCTACCCAGCTACCTGCACTAGGTTGTCCAGGATTTTCTGATGGTGGGGTAGGTTGAGAACTTGGACTCCCTAAAGGTTCAGTATAAAAACCACTATAATCATTGTTAGCGTCTGTCACAACACCGTTAAAGTAGGTAGGTCCATAGTATGCTGTACCACCTGAGTATTGCCAAGCGCCATATTTTTTCCAGTAATTATCAGGTTTTACATATTGATTGATACCGTAAGACGCAAGCCAAATATTTTTTGTACTCAAATCATTAGTATTTAATCTATCTCTTGCCCACGAACTTCCTGTATACGTGTCAGTATGAGGAAAACCAGCTTTTCTAACTTCGTCATGGAATTCATTAACAATGTTTGTTAAGAATGTTTTATCCTGTGATAAACTAGGGTCTTCAACATCACATACCATAACGGACTGGTTGGGGTCTACGCCTAATTCTTTAGCAACTTTAACGAATAGTCGTGCCTCGTCCCTTGCGTCTGCTCCGCTAATCCCTAGGAAATAGTGGTAAAAATGCACTCTTAACCCTGCTTTAACAGCATTATCCCGTTGAGTGCGTGCTTTGGGATTGCGATAATTAGACCCGTTCTCTGAGCCTTCTGTTAACTTAATCACCGTTGCCTTAAAACCGGCATTGACCATAGCCTTAAAATATTCATAACTATCATCATTATGTGAGGAAACATCAGTAAATTTTCCAACCATTACATATCATTCCTTTCAATAAAAAATATTTGACATGGTTTCGTTTATATTATATACTAATATCAGAAATAAAAAAAGGATAGGTAAAGAAATATGTTGCATAAAGCTATTAAAAGAAGTGCCCTAATATTACGATACTTCGTTAAATCAGCATGTTAGCAAAGGTGAAACTGATTTCACTATCAAGCAGAAAAACTTCCACCACAACAAAAATAAGAGACTGGATAAAAATCTCCAGTCTCTTTTTCTTATTTAATTACTACCGTCCTCAACAACTGATACGATTTTGTCGACTTCTACTAAATCTTCAATTCCTAAATTCAAGCTTTCTAACAAGTTATCTAGCTGGTCTGCTGACCTGAACCAGTCTGTATAATATACCTGTGCTCCTGTTACGTCAATTACACAAGCCCTCATCTTACTAAGCTTACCATCTTCCCTGTCACCAATTTCAAACAGGTAAAGCTTTTCACCTTTCTTATTCAGCTGTGTGTAAAACTTATGAGCTTGAATTTCTTCTACAAAATATTTCAAATCACTCTTTGTCATTTATATCACTTCCTCTTAAGCCTCACTCTTTTTACATTTTCGGTAATTGTTTCCACACACCATCACGTCTGATACGATTGTGGCCTGTGTTATCGTGCATGGAAGTTGTTGCATTTTCTTCTGACTTGTCTTGCCAGTCCCCTGCATGTCTAATACGAATAAAACCATCAGTAGAGTCTAAACTCTTCCATGCGCCTTTACGAATACTCATCGGTTTATAGGATGGCGGCAGTGGGTTGTAAACCGTCAAACCAAGTTTGATAGATGAGTCAGGATACACGCCTGTTGGATAGTGTGTAAAGTACACAAGGTCTGTACCTTGTGCTTTTTGTTGGGGGGGTACGTGCACATGAATGTTTGTGATTACAGGTTCAGGGCTCATATTGAAACTATCAATAGTATTACCAGTACGACTGCAAAGAATATGACCACCTAAGCTCACGCTTGTTTCTGCAGGGTAACCTGCCATGGAGTGCGTCGTTTTATAACCCATAATCAGACTAACACCGATACTGAGGTCAGCGTCAATACTGTTATCACTATTAACCACTTCGTTTTGAATGCTGATAGTTTGGTAGAAACCACGTGCCGACGCGTAATCTGAGCGGTCACACCCAAATTGCACACATGCTTTATTATTGTCGATACCGTAAAAAATATCAGCATTATCATCATACCACCATGTTGACCTATTTTGGAACTTATTCCACATTGCGGTCCAATCATTATCAAACCAACTAGCAAGACCATCCATGTTTCTATTTAACCAGCCCGACTCAAAGTTTGGGGTTAATTCTAAAGTCATTCAAATCACCTCACTTTAAGATTCACTAAACTAAATACCTGCAGTAACATCATTTTCAGTTTGACCATTGTTTGTTCTGATGAATGACCCGCCGTCTGTTGAACCGCCAAAGAAGTTGATATTTCCTGTGGCAATGTTACGATTAGGGTTAAAGTCATTTGTATCTGAGTTCCAAGCCCCGCTATTAATAAGATTTTGAATTATCTTATCAAGCTTTTCATTATTCGCTTTGAGATTATTTACTTCTTGCTTAAGGTTGTTGACCTCATTACTAATATTTTCAATAACTTGTTTTAGGTTATTCACTTCTTGAATAAGCTTTCTGATTTCGTCCCAAATAAGAACTAATTGGCGTTCGATTTCTTCCACCCGAATTTGTAAATCTTTGATTTGAGCGTCAAGAATACTTAAATGTTCCTCATGCAATTTTATTGCCTCAAACACAAGGTCTTTGAACTTATTATAGTCATCTACAAAGGCTTGCGACCATTCATATAACCAATATATCCACTCAGAGAGACTCGTATTGGGGATAGCAATCACACCAACATTACCTAATCTACGAAAACGGTGCGACCAGTGGTGATAGAACCAACCTTTTTTAAATTGCTGGAACTCTCTATCATCAATGTAACAGTGACCTTCCTTACGACCACGGTGAACTTTGTCAAGTTCTTCGTTGATTTCTTCGATAATATCATCAAACTTCTTTTTAGGTCTCATGACACTATCTTCCTCATGAAAATTACTCATATTTATTAACTCCTTTCACTTAAAATCTGTTGCAATAACTTCTTTTATATTATATCATTTGCAAAGTAAAAGAAAAAGACCTGAGATAGCTAGTCTCAAGTCTTCCATATAGCATTACCAAAGATTTAGTCACAAATGATTTTGTGGCAACGCACGAGGCAGGGCTTGCACCTGCATAGTCCCACATAGAATATAATAAAATAATGATGTATAGGAGGTGAGTTTTAAGGTGGGTATTGTCTTTGCACTCGCACATAAGTAGTAAGCTACCAAGCGTCCCAGTAGTCAATTGGTAAAGATTAACCACAGCTCCTTTTACAGACTGACCCTGTGGTTTCTAACGTCTTGATATCTTACTTTATTTATAGTATATCATCCATTCTTCATCTTGTCAACATGTTAAGTTTAAAAATTTGTTAATTTACTAGAAGAAATAACCCGTACGATTTTGCACGTTGGAACATTTCTATGAAAATGCCGTTGCTCCACTGGTTTAGCTGGTTTATCAATTGCATGATTGTGTAGTTTCGCGCCTTTGTCTTGCTTACGCTGTCTTGCGTGTTGTCTGTCTGTGCTGTCGTATCATTTTCTGACTTTCTACCATCAACAGAAGTTGCATAATTGAAAGCATATGTTTCCGCAGGGTCTGCACTTTGGAATTGCCACTCTAAATCATTCTGCGGGACGTCGGCAACTGCTCCTACAGTGTCATCATCACTATGACTTTTACTCTTGGTGTTGCCTTTAACGTTCCCTGTGGTGGCAGTTTCATATGTGATGAAAGCCAAGTTCTCCAGCATCAGCTTTTGATAAGCCATTATCCAAATTGGCATGTGCTCGGCTAAAAAGCCTTCTAATATTACCCACCAATTCATTGGGTTTTCCTGTCCAATTTCATAACTGTAAAAGTGTCTAATAAATGTTTTTAAGAAATTGTCCAAAATAGCAATGTTCAATTCTTCATTATCATCCGTAAAATTGTGGGGAATATGTGTCACATGTCCCTTGATGAATTCTGCACCAAAATTATCAATTACCCAGTTAGGACTTGTAAGCTTGAGATAACTGAAATTTGAATGACTGAACAATAATTTCTTACCTGTCATCGGGTCACGTACTTCGACACTATCTTCATTCTCAGTAACTTGTAAAGTGCTCGCATAAGCACTCAACATGCTACTAAGTTCTACTGTATATTTTGCCATATTATTTCCCCTTCCTTATATTGATTGTGGACTAGCGCTCATAGTATCTTTTGGCTCGTTGCTTTGGTCTATCTCTTGGCGTAAGTTAACTAATTGCTTAGCACTTTCTTGATTGAGCTGAGCTTCAATAGAAGTACCCAGCACCGCATTCAAAAGTTCTAACTGACTGTTGCGTGCGTCCAAATATATATTAGCACTAGCCTCAGTCAACTGTGCGTTAGAATTTGCCTCGTTAGCGACAAGTCTTTCACGTTTATCGATACCTAGTGAGTTGATACCTAACATTGTAAGTAACTCGTCAAACTCATTGTTGAACTGTTGTTTCAATGGTGTTAGATAATTCGGTACATTTAAAGGGACAATACCAATAGTTTGGGTGATATCACCAATATCTTCGTCAACTTCGATAAATGGAATACCTTCTACGATTTGTTCGTAAATGTTTTTGGCTGTCAGGTTCTTATTCCGGCTGTACCCAACTGCAGGCGACTTCATTTGTAACACGTTATAGATAGTTGTTGCTTTGATAGTTGCTAAAGTTTTGCATACACGATCCACCATATGAAAATCATTAAAGTTGTTCAACATTGGTAAGTATCCATTATACTTATTTGATAATAGTACATAACCCACACCTTCATTTTGCATGATATCCATGAAATTGACGCGTGTTATCTGACGTAACTTATCACCTGAGCCGTCAAGCTTCTTGACTGCCTCATTGGTCACCGTATCATGATACCAACCAATATTTCCAATTTGTGGCGTTTGGATAGCGTCGTTTTGATAATCAACTACATACACATTATAAGGGTCTGTGCCAGCAATACGACAATACCCGCAAGTTCTCAAAAGGTACTCACAGAACTTCACGTCTAATGTAATCGGTGCGTTCTTATATGTTATCAGGTTCAGGATAAGGTTGTAAAAATAATCACGATACATCCACTCATAGTCATTAAGAATTTGTGCATATTTGTTACCGTATTGATTTTCATCAAATGCTGAACCTAAACGGTCTAATGTGATTTTCTTCATTGGGTCAGCTTTCATAGTTTTACGATGTGCTTTATACATTTCACGTTCCATTTTCTGTAATTCTGTCATTATTTAGACCCCTTTCTTTTTCATTTGATTATTTTCATTACTTATTATATCGTTTTCCAATTAAAAAAGATAGGCTACTCACATCCTACCTTTTAGTCTTTGTTATTAATAATACTAATACATGCTTTTTCAACAAGCTGTAACTTATCACTCATTTTTTCTTGTCTCGAGACATATTTAAAAACTTTACACATCTTATTTGCCTCAAGTACCTTTTCTTCTAGTGCTAAAGCCTCTTCTAGGGTTTCAATACGCCCCTCAGCCACGTGTCCAAACTTAAGGTTACTTTCCATGTGAATGACACCATCATAACGTTTACTAATATAATTAATCATCTCTCTACATGAGTAATTACGATTGAATGTTTTGTTGAGTATATTTACCCAAGTTTGCAGGTCGTGCGTGTACGCTCTTTGGCAAAGAAAACTTCTATCTAGCAACATTACTACGTCTTGCTTAGGGTGTTTGGTCATATGTTTCCACGCGCTAATAGTCTGATTTTCTTCATTGATACGTTGTTTACGTGCCACATGCGCTTGAAAGTCCTCACCGGGTACTAACCCCGCATTCAATAATTCAGTTGCGCTTTCAGGAACTTGAATAACATGATATCCCCTGTCTTGCAAATATTTAGTAAGCTTTGGTAGAAGTTCAGTCTTACCACAATTTGAATTACCCCCTAAAACGATTTTATACAGTGTCATATTCTACACCCTCTTTCGTTGTAATATTCTTTTGTTATAATTTTCAATTTAACATAACCTTCAGGATCATATTTTTCGAATACTCTTTGTTCGACTGTCAAATCGTTAAAACGTGGAACTGATTTTGCTTTTGTCCATTGAACTACATATCCAGTTTCATCTAGCGTCTTTATCAATTGTTCTACCTCGACTCTTTGAATCTTAGCAAAAGTACGTAGTTGTTGTAGTGTGATAGGATCCATTGGCTCATTTAATAGATAATGTTTCTTAGGTTTCACAGGCTTTTCACCACCTTTATCAACACGTTTTTCAATGTGTTTTGTCTCTTGTACCTCATACTATACCCTCGCTAATAATATCTATCATCTTGTTATAATCTTTACGTGTAATTGTAGCTAACTCTTGCCCCTCGTCTAACCACTCTGGGGTGTCTAAAATTTCGTGAATACGTTGTAATTGCTTTTCCTTGACACATACTTGCGCACTTAGGAAGTTCGCCTCGTGTTGTGCTTCCTTTAATTTCACTTCTAATTCACTTGGGTCACGCTCATGTTCTACCACTTCGTTTACGATTTGTTTGATTACTTGTAAATCATTACTATCTAACATATTCACAACCCCCTTTAAACCCAGTCTTTATTGTGGAACGATTGCTAAAATAGGTACACATATCAGTAATGACACAATAACCAATAATACAAACCATTCAAAAGCTGTAAACTTAAGACTCTTCATTTCCTTTACGATGTCCCTAACACTACCCAAAAAATGTTTTGGAGTGTTACGACTAGCGTTTAATTTTTCTTGCAATTCTTTATGTTCTGATGGACTCATTTTAGTTCCCCCCCCTGTTTAATCACCGTTCAGTTTAAAAGGTGTGTTTCATTCTTCACAATAATCTATCAACTTATCCAATTCAATTCCAATGACACTAATCATTGCTTCTAACTCTTTAATATGGTTATTCCGTTTTTCTACCGCCCTGGTAAGTTCTCGCAAGGCTTTTCTTTTTCGTCTGTTTGCTTGGTCAATTCGTTCGATTTCGACAACTAATTCACAACTCATTTTTTCGTCCCAACGACTATCATCACCGCAATTTGTAGCAAACTTATCATTAAATTTCATCTCATTCAACCTCCTTAATACTAACTGATTTTACTTCATGTTCTTCTTCTTCTAATTTACAAACTACTAACTGCACAATTTCTTTAATATCTTCAAGGGCAGTCTCAAGCAAAATATGTTCTCTACCGTCCCAACGTTTAATAGTTGCTTTGTACATTTTACTTTACCTCCTCAACATTCATAGATAATGCTTTCTTACCTTCGTGTTCTAAGTTGCTGATTACAATATGTGCAAACTCAATAAGCTTTTCTTGTTCACTGTCGTATAGAATGTGTTTTGTTCCGTCAGTACAAACAATAACCGCTCGTTTCATTTATTCAACTCCTCTTGTATTTCAGAGTCTGTGTACACATCTTCATTATAGTATTCAGTTCTTGTTGTATCTTCTGTAGCTCCTTGAATATCATCAATTGTGTTTTGCACGTCTTCGTTTGTGCTTTCTGTAAACTCATCTAATTGTTTTTGTCCTTCTTTTTCTAAGCTTTCAAGTACTCTTTCATCTTGCCGGTCCTGCTCAGCCCAGCCCATAAACTCATAACCTGCAGGTGTACCGATAAATAAAGCAAACGCAACACCTAATAAGGATATTGGTAGTAACACGAATACGAAACCTTTCACAACGCTTCTTTGCCAATATTTGATTGCTTGTATCATTTCGTTTTCGTTTTCTCTTTCTCTTCTACTTCTTCTACTTCTTCTCATTTTTAATCTTTCCTTTCTGTTTCAACTCATCTCTTGTTTACAAATATAGTATATAATACATTGCAATACTTGGCAATAAATTTACGGTAAGAATATCATTAAAGGTTTCTAATCTTTTATTGAACTTTAAGTATACAAAAAGGCCCTTCTACTGGCGAGTAGAAAGGTCTTAAATTATTTTTATTATTCATCTACGCCTAAATCGAAATCTACAAGCAATGCCTTGCTGTTCAATGATTGGACGAACATAAGCAGGGTCTTTTGATTTGCGAAAATGTTTGTGTAACGTTTAGCTGGGTTGGACGTTTGACTTAATGTTAATTTACGTTGATCCCACAATTGAAGTGCGTCACGGTCCATTACGATAGCACCAACTTTTGAACCATCAAGTTTCAACTCAACATCTGTAGCGCCTTCTTTACCTAAGCTACCTTGAGGAATTGTTGAGCCTACAGGATGTTCACGTGGGTCAACGTTACCATTTGTGATATCCTCTTGAGTAACTTCATGATCTGTTGTATATTCGTAAACGCTTGGGATACTGTCCACTTCTACAATTCTCACCCGAACATTCTTAAATAGTTCCGGGTTGAACGCATTTGCTAAGAAGTTAACGTCTAAGTTGAGAGATGTTGCAAGTGGTAAAATAACTACAATGTCATCAACTTTACTTGCTTGGGTGATACCGTCTTTGTTATAGTCACTTGTAAAGTAACGCATACGCCTTGCGGTGTAAAGAATTTTTTGTTGTAATTCTTTGATATTGTGTGAAACACCTGTTTTATTGATATATCCATCCGCTAATGGCTTAGCTAAGCACATCTTTGTTTGATTGTATTCTTCTAAAACAATACCGTTGATCAATTGATTGATTTTAGCTAAGATATGGTTGTGATATTGTGTTAAGTTTTGAAAGTGAACTACATCAATCGTGTCTAAGAAAGTATTACGACTTTCTAAGTCCATAAACTTTTTGTATGTGTGACCTACCACACGCCCAAAGTTTTGAGCAAACGGGTTTTCTTCACCATCTAAAAGGTCAGGACGGAATACCTTTGGTCTGATAACATCATACACTACTGTTTCAATCAAACCGCCAAATGGAATTGCACCCCGCTTAAAAGTAAAAAGAGGGTTTGATGCACGTGCTGATTTGATAAACACGTTAGCATATTTTGTAGCTACACTATTTAAGTAAGCACCTACCTTCGCAGGGTTTTGGTTCAAGTCTGTCCCAATAACACTAAAGTCATCACCAGCTTGATAATCCGCAAGGCGTGCGTCACCTATATCACGACCAACAGCACGTGCGATGCTTTCATCAGACAATGCAGATCCTGTGGCATCATTGATTGTTTTAGCTAATTTTGAGCTTGCTGTTTCTTTCTTCATTAGATTACTTCCTTTCTTCACATAATTTATGTTTTAATTAATCATAAATATCAATTTCATTTGCAGCACGTTCAGCATTTTCAAGTTGTTCCTCTTCTATATTTTCTTTCTTTGGCTTAGAGGTTCTTCTAATGCTGTCGTACATGAGCTTTGTATTTGTTTGCTTTAGGTTGGTGATTTCTTCCGTCTGCATTCTGTAGCCTTCTCTTAGAGTTATGACCTCTTCTAACAGTTCAGATAAATCATCTTGTAATTTCGTCATATCTTCCACTCGATTGGCTACTTCAGTCGGTACTTCGTCGAAATTGTATAAATCTCCCACCTTGTTAACATATTCGTCTACATTGAGTTTAGATACCTTTTCAAAGTCCATATAAGAAATCACCTTTCCTTTCTTCATTCACTCTTTTTAGTCTCGCACCTTTTCCTCGCCGACAACTTTTGTTTCATCTTTTACTTCAGGTTTTTCATTTTCCACTTGCCCAATTACTGTAGCAATTGTAGGGTCTACCCAAAGATTTTGAATAGGGTCTTGTGCAGGTGCTGGTTGTTTGATTTGTTCTTCTTCGGTCTTATATTCAATAGTATCACGTTGACCGTCAATTAAAACGTCCATGTGCCCTAACATACCAACGGTTGTAGAACTTGGTTTAACGTTACTTTGCATGTTGTTTCCACCTTTCTATTTTTCACTTCGTTACGATGTCCCTAAGACTATCCAAAAAAGTTTTGGAAGCTTACGGCTTAATCATTACTTATCTTAACTTCTCTATTATTATATGATAATGATTTTTCTAATGCAATGCTAGTACAAATAAAAAGCATACATCAATTGTATGCTTACTATCGTTATTTCCTAAGTGATTTCGGTGCTTTCATACCTGTTTTCTCAATATTCACACTTCTTGCACTAGTCTCATTTGTTGCAGGTACGTTGCTCTTTGGGACACTTGTCTCAGTGCTTGGGGTGTCAAGCTTCGTTGAGTTCATGCTTGTGCTTGTACTTGCGTTCATCTTGTTCATAGTATTACTATCAGCTACCGGGCTGTCACTCGTTTTAGGTTGTGCAGGCAATTTCTTATCGGGTTGCCCTGACGTTGTTGCTGTACCGGTCCCTACGACATCTGCCTTGCTTTGCGTTCTATCCATTGTAATGTGTTCCGCATTGCTTACAGGTTTTGTGTTCACATTATCAACTGTGATACGTTTATCAGCAAGCTTTTCATTCATACTGTCTTTGACTTTGTCATCAGTTGTTGGACGATTAGCAAGGGTCATGTCTTGTGTCTCGTCACTCACATGTTTTGTATCAACATTATCAACTGTGATACCTTTATCAGCAAATTTTTTGTTCATACTGTCCTGCACTTCTTTATTAGTCTTTTCTGTTCCATAGCCACTTTCATTATCTGCAGGGTCTACACCGTTGTTATAGTTGTTTACTTGTTCTCTTAAGTAGTCATTCATTGATTGGTATTGTTGCTGTTCCCGTTCTTGTCGTTGTTTTTCAGCACCAGCTTTGCGTAATTGCTCAAACAAAACATCTTGAGCTGTCTGAAACGGGTCTTTAACTCCATAGTATGACATTACATATCACTCCTTTTGTCATCTTTACTTTTCTTTTCTTCAACTTCGGGTTCAATAAGAATTTGATACCACTTCATAGCCCACTTTGGAACTTTGATACCAAACAAAACAGCATTTGCTAAAATACTTTGTAACTGTGCTAAAGCAATAAAAATGGTCACCGCCTCAAGAGTTACTATCAACAAATGAGATGGTTCATGTATTTGATTATACATCACACCAATAATTTGTGGTAGGAATGATAGTACAATATTAAAAACCAGCCCACTTTTAAGTCGATTGCTCCAAATAGGTTTTTCTTTTTTGATACGCCACGCAACAGCTAACACTGTGTCAATTATCGCAAGCGTCAACAAGAACAAACTGTCACTTACATACGATCCATGCAAAAAGGGGTGAACAACATTATAAATATCACTAAGACTAACTTCACCAATGTTCATAGGTAACACCTCTTTTCTTCATATAATTGTCTAACTAACTTTCTTCCATATTATATCATAACTAGCTCATTCGTTTCACTGGTGGTCTGTCGTAAACTTGACTCATTGGTAAGTAACCAACAATACTTGTGCAATACTCCATTGTTGTCTTTTTTAAAGTGTCATCTTCGATTATCTTGTCTAAAAACTCTTCTAGGTCTTTGATATCAACGTCAACGTAGGGTGGTTGTATCTCTTGCATATCAGACCACCTCACATTCTACACCTGCAATAAGTGCGGTATTATTTACAAAGTCAACTTCAAAATCATTACACTCAAAGAATACAAGTAATTCAGCAATCAAATGTTGTTTATTGTCTGCTTCCAGCACAGTCACACCTTTCTTATTGATAAGCTTCATCAATACCACTCCTGTCTGCTTGATATAAAAAGTAATTATCGTCTAAAAAACCTATATTATACTCCTCTCCATTTAAATGTAAATGTTTTACAACATTGATTTCCAGCTGCGCTGTTACCCCACCTGAGGTATACTCAATAGTCATCTTTTCTTGGGTGTTGGGGGTGACTATTCCAATATTATCAACGCTCATATTTTTAACTACTCTCCAGACAAGACAAGCTAAGCTTGTATCACTTTCTAAATTATTTAGGTGGATATAATACATCTAAATTCACTCCTCTTTGAATAATCGATCTATAGATAATTATTTTCTCGCACTCTTCTAAAGTTAGAACCCTATCTAAGGTCAAAAGGTCTATTCCTTTTAAGTCGAAAGAATTTACCAAAGGTACATTATCTATTTTGCCTATTCGTAATCTTTGTGTTATGGTTTGATACGGCAACACGTTAGAACGGTTCAAGTTTTGTAGTAATAAAGGTTTTCTACATGTTCTAAAACATATTTCAAAACTACTATTATCTAACATCTTTCCACATTGGAAATACTTGTTTCTTAGCCTTGTTTCAGTTTTAATGAACATCACCCAATAAATGCCTGCGGTGAGTGGTTGGTTCGAGGCGAATATTTGCCAGCCTTGATTCTTTTTATCAGAAAGATAAGGTGTATCTGTGATATTAAACATTGTAAAAGGTGCAATAATATTCCCGTTTCCTATGATTGAGTTATTAGGCAACACCTCAAAAGAGGTTTGTTCATCATCAATAGGGAAAATAGCTATCTCACTCATATTATCACCCTTTCCTATACAAGTAGTTAACATCAAAAAGTGGTAGATTATATTGTTGATGCCAACTTATTGCTCTACGTTTCATTGCGTATGTGTACCAGCCAGCACCACCTTGAACCTCAACTGCCTCAGTATCTGTGACCATGATTATTGTGTGAGCAGCTGTTCCTCCCCCTGAACCCATGATGATAATATCTCCTGTCTTAAAATCACCCGCAAGGTTACCACCTGTACGTATTTTCCTCCACCCTTTTTGCGGCAATATACTTTGCATACCTACAGTATTTGGTGACCCAGCGCCGTTATAGCCGTTTAGATTACCATGTTCTATCCAATAAACACAAGCCATAACAAAACTACTACAATCGGCTATCCAAGGATCTTGAGAAGTACGATATCGAATAGCATAATTATACGTACTATACCGAGTCCCGTGAGATACAAATGTATTGTAACAAGCCTCAATTGCACTACCAACTTCCCCAGGTGGGGTGTTTGGATGTGTAACAGGTGGGGTGCTGGGGTCAATTGGGTCGGGAGCAGTCGGTTTCGGTTTAGCTTTATCGAGGAATGATAAACATTCTTGTATATTCATCAGTCTTTTAGCTGACTTCTCAGGGTCTTGTGGTGTTTCACTCGGTGGAATAATAATACTACCACCACCGGAACCCCACTTAATATTTGCGTTTACTTCATTTGCATATAAATCATATCTGTGTCTACCGGCACTCACGTAATCCGTTGGTGCAAATCCGTAAAGGGAAGCATCGCCTCGTTCATAATGTGCGTACCAATCACCCGCAAGTTCTCGAGGACTTAAATTAAACTGGTTTGTCCAAAAACCTAATATCCCGTTATATCGCCTGCCTGTTGCTGGGTGGTAGTCCATCCAAGATTGGACAGGTGGTTGAAACAACATTTGACACTGATATTTAATGCTTTCCATTTCACTATGAGACTTATTATAATCATAGATATCTTTGTTCGCGGGGGTATAAGATAATTGAACTAATCCTACCCCTTTTGAATACTTCCAGCCGTATGAGCTAGGGTAAAAACCAGCATTCTCTTTTCCTATCTCGATTGCGTCAAGCATATGGATCCCAACCTGATTCACCACCCATATTAACAAGTACGCCAACAATCGTGTTTTCATTTCCACCTAAATTTTTAAGCTCGTTTGCAATAATATTAATGTTTTGTGGCTTTTTTGTGAAACCCATACCTAAACCACCCCCCTTAATTTAAAATGGCTACCTTTTGAATAAAACTCAGTCTTTCCTTTATTAATGCGGTAATATAAAGCACCTTTATTAACGTTAGGTACATATTGTACAGCGCTGTACAACATAATTTACCATCCCCTTTCATACAACGATTATATTGCTTTCAGTAATCTGTCAACTGATTTTTATAAGTTCATTTTCTAATTCATCATCAAACTTGATTTTTTAAATCTCTTCATGAAAATTGTACGTGTGCGAATATCTGTAAAGAACACATGTTGGCGCAAGAACATTTGTCTTAATGTCTGATATCTGTCCCACTCGACTAATGCAAACTCTTCGTCAACATCACCATAACTCAGGGCGAGTTTAAACTTGAAATTCGGATCAGCCTTTGCGCTAATAACCACATCTGAACCATGCTTATAAGCGCCGTATAACGTATCGTTCAGTTTGTAAGTGCCTAAATACCTGTCATTCTTCCCGAGCTTGCGAATAAACGTATCAAAATTACCTTTGAATGTGTTGGTCAGTGATGAACCTTCATCACCTTCAATCTGTTGTACAATACGCGCAAGTTTAGAACTAAGTTGCTCATGTTGCAATTCTTCAGAAGTCTTATACATCACTATCTTGACCCCAAGGTCTTTGTTACGTGTGATAGTGCTTGTTGGTAATATCTCAAGATCTAAAAAGTAGCAGTTAAATAAGTTAGTTGCATTAGCAACGAACACAGCCTTGAAGTTATTCATATCTCTAAACACAGTCATTGAAAACTGAAGAAACTTGTTGGTCTCATCCTTAAGCTCCCTTCCAGACATATCAATGAATTCATCATAGAATATCGCAAAAATGTTTGGGAAGGCGTTTGATTTGAACTTACCTGCGACTGACAAAGCTATCATATAGATAGCAGGTTCTTCGTTGACTGTGATGACATCTGTAGCTACGCCGTTTATCTTGACTTTTTCACGCGCAAGTTCAGTACCTGTTAAGCTACCAACCAAATTCAAATCAATCGCAGTGCGTTCTATCTCTGTGTCGAAACGGCGCATGTAAATAGACAATCTACCACTATTCAAAAACTCATTAATCATCGTGACGAAACTATTGATAGTCTTCCCGTTAGACCTAGAACCGACAATAAAAGTCCAAGGATATTCATCTTGCATAAAATTTTTAATGTTGATATATTTACTTTGTGACACATTCTTCACATCCTTTCTGTTAGTAATGTTAAGAGAAACGGTCAGCACAACAGATAACACTGCACACTGTGTAGACTCTGCTTTGTTTAATCTTCGTCACTAATGTAATTATAAACAAAAAAGCCTACTCATTCTAGAGTAGGCGGTGATAGGGTCAAACAATAGACTCAATAGCTAAAGCAACCATAAAGACAATCATGATACTTAGTACTAAAGTGGCAATAATAAATAACACAACATCTGTGATAGTCTTAGCATTCTTTGCCTCTTCGCTCATTGAATAAATGAGCTTAAAAGTATAATATGTTAAGACACCTGTAATAAGTAGCATAATGATCGGGGGTAAATATTCAAAAAATAGTACATCCATTGTTTATTCCTCCTATTATACATATTCAATTCCCAGCTTATCACTTTGGGGACTTAATATCTTAAAACTATTAACAAACTTAAACCCTCTTTTTACTTTTACCAATTTCACGAAAGGGGCGGTGATAATATGTGTGTTCTCATACCCAAAATAATCAAGACCCTTCCGTTCAATGTAATCTTTACCTGTTCCTTGTAACCCAGCAATCTTGTAATTAGTGCCCTCCACTAAATCATACTCTACGTATCTCTTAGCACCTAAATATTTACTTTTATCATAGTAACCCTCTGCTTTTAACGCTCCAAAGCGTGCCTCGTCATAATCAATTCCTACTTCATTACAGACATTTCCAAATATTTTATCTAACTTTTTATTATCAACTTCTTTACCCTCTCTTATCATTTTAGCATACTTTTTAAGTTGTGTCTCGTGTTTGCCCCAGTAATTACAATGAATACTATCCGTATCAATGTAAATCAAATCAGTAAATGGTCTTTCTACAGCAATTCTAGCTTGACTAACGATAAGATTACGTGCTTTAGCAGTTACCATACACGCAATAACGATATTACCCTTTTGAGTATATTCTTTCTCATTCGATACTTCTTCATAATGCGGAAAACCTTTGTCGTCAAAGTAGATAACATCTTTCATATCGTGAAAACGTTCAGCGAACTTACCATAAACCCCGTTTAATAGTAACTTCGAAACCATTTTAAGAGGTTTATTATGGTCTCTAACAGCTTGTTCTTTCATACACTTGTAATACTCTACAAAGTGTCTAAATGGTGTTGTCAGCATACGAGTAAACGTCACACCGTCAATGAAGTCGTAATCTATATCATAATTTTGTTCAATATTATTCAAATCTAGTCCTACCAATGTTTGAATACATTCAAAACAATCATCTACAATATCATTTAGTGTGATAATAGCTTGCGTTTGGGCGAATTTTGCAACTTTCTTTGGAAAACAAGCTACCATCCCCTTTTTAAGTTTCAAAGCTTTGATATGCACCCTGTATATACTATGCAACGCTTGAAAATCTTTTTTGTTGTATACTTCCAAACAGTTCTTCGCTGTTAATGATTGTGCTGCGGTCGGGTCAGGATAATTTTCACACATTACTGCAGGATATTCCGAATTCACATCAAAACTAAACCCTATCTTATCATACTCTTTGTTTTCCTTACCTGGCTGTACAATAGTGATACCACCTGAGTAAGCCTTACGATAATACGCATCTTGCTCTTGCGTAATACCTGTCTTATATATTCTATCGTAATACTTTCTGTGATACTTCTTGTCGTCCATTCTAATAAACATCTTTAACTTGTCTTGAGCAAATGAACTACTTGTCAGTTTTTCTAAGTCAAGGTTTTGACCAATAAACCTCAACAAATGTTGTAAGATAAGCACGTCAAACTTAAGATAACTTATCTCATTCTCATACGTTTCATTTTCTTTTATCAAATCAAACCAGTGATATGTCGCGTCTTCTGTGGTCTTTCTCATGTTTACCAGCTTGGCCGCATTGCCTAAAGCTTGACTAATCATCTTGAAACTATCAATCACCTCAAATACACAACCACGATATACAAAATTGATCATATAATAAGTGTTTTGGGGCACGATAGCCTCAAACGCATCAAATAAATCAGGGTTCTCTCCATAATAAAATTCTAGCGAACGTGCGTCAAACTTTAAATTATGAATATACACTCTAAACTTATGTGTATTACCTTTCTTCACACAATCACCGAAGCGTTCGCACAAATCATCTAAAAAACCTTGCCATACATTTTTGGGGTTGTTTACGTAGTCACGATTCTCAACTAATGATACGTCTTCCTTCATGGTCATGTGACACTCTTCGCAGTCCCAACGACTTTCTGTTTCGTGTTTCTCACAAATGTGCTCGTTACTTGCATCGAGGTGATTGAGATTGGTGATATTGTGAGCACGAAAAACATGTAAATTTTTGTATTCTATCCACCCCAACGCATAAGTTTCGATAGTGTCACAGATACGTGTATCTATTCCTAATTCCTTGCAACATACTAAGAATTTGTTCCAGTTTGATTTTGCTTTCTTAACTTCTTCACGATACTCTAATCTTGTTAACTTTCCTCGTACGAACCATGTTTCCAGTTCTTTCAAAAACAATTTGTAACTTTCTGTTTGATAAGAAATGAAATCGTCACACCAACTCAATTGCGTTTCGGTATCACAACTAATATAGATAGCTGTTTGATTAGCTTGTTTCTTTCCTTTCCCTTTACCCACAACATCACCTCCCTCCTACATCATTTACCTCAACTGAACAAATCTAAAGCACCTTTGTCACCCCACTTTTCATTAGGACCAGCGCGTAACATCTCATCAGCAACTAGATTAAAAGCATCTCTATTTATTCTACGTTCAACGTCATCTAGGGTTGCCCCTGAATAAAATGAAACCATTCTACCCCTGCCAGTCGTTCTAGCCTCTTCATTGGGGTCGTATTCAATTACCCCACTGCCGTCGGTTGCCTCATAAATTTCAGTGGTTCTCATCTTTTCCTTAAGAAACTCATTTGATGTGTCAAGTACGTGTTGATTATGTTGTTTTCCTATTCTGTCTTCATACTCCTCTCGCACTTCGTTTTCTGGGAGATTATTGAACGCCATACCGTTTCGATATCTATAGTCCCTACGATTAAATTGACTGTCGCTATATAAATCTTTTGCTTGGTTTCTAAACCAGGGTTCATCTTCGAGTGGTCTAATAAATTCTGATAAACTACTAGTGAGGTATCCAACGTTTCTAATACGTTCTGCGTGATTACGACTCAAACCTGTTTTGTTATTGTCATATTTTGCCCCGTGCATGATAATTCCACCTAAGGCCTCGTTTCTCTTCCAATCTTGCTTATGTTGGAGTTGGCGTATCTTTTCATTGTAAAAATTCTTTTGAGTTCTAGTCATACGTTTGTACTCAGTTGCTGTTGGTAATACGTATCCTAAATTCTTGTCTTTGTTCTTGATAATAAAGTTCAATGTTTGTTTTTCTAACTTTCTTCGTTGTCGCTTGTTTGCCACTTTGATTTCCCCCTTTCTGGCATTGGGTTTGGAATTATACAAAACAACATTAGCACTAAAACTAATAAAAATAGCTGGCTTTTTACACCAGCTATTCAATTTTATTTAATTTTATTTAATTATTTCTTTTTCCATGTTCTCTTTGCTGGTGCTTTCTTTTCTGTTTTTGCTTCAGATTTCTTTACTTCTACACCTCGTGGTTGTCCTAATAATTGTAAGTTATCAACGATAACGTCTGTTGTATAATGTCGATTACCGTCTGCGTCTTCATATTGCCCTGTTTGAATATGACCAACTACTGCAAGTTGTGTTCCTTTGTTCATATAATTAGCAACTTTTTCCCAATGATTACCTAGTAATTTAATTCTAATAAAATCAGCACCATCGCCTCGACGGTCAACAGCAAGTGTTGCTGTTCCGATAAACATTTCACCGTCTTTTACATAAGCACCTTCGATATCACGTACCAAACGACCAATTAATGTTGTGTTGTTGTTTACTTGTGTCATAAAACATCTTTCCTTTCCTTATTTGAAAAAACTTTTTATTTTACTACATGTTTTAGTTTATCATTCATTGTCTGCTTTGTCAATAACTTTGTTTGCTAAATATTGAATTTCCCAAAGTATTTCAAAAATAGGTCTTTGCTCTTTGATATACCGATTGAAGCCAAATACCTCTTCGTTGATTTCACTTAGTACTTTACCAAATTGTTTGTTCTTATAACTAAATTCTCTACCATCAGCCAGTTCCACTACAGTAAACTCATCTGTAAAAGCTTGGTGATAACAATGAATGTTACCATTTTTCATACTA
>Ga0137307_101041_pt1 | contig 28272 bp, 20 predicted proteins | sample NAcewD2O_March_2_FD_97180 | JGI IMG/M metagenome (GOLD analysis project Ga0137307, IMG submission 97180) | Mouse cecal microbial communities from Vienna, Austria - N-Acetylglucosamine amended D2O_March | ecosystem: Host-associated > Mammals > Digestive system > Large intestine > Cecum | place... | reverse complement strand
AATCTTAGTCAGACCCTCAATCCCTTTCATTGTTACAGACTGGACACCATCTTTGTAGTAACCGTATCTCTCATACATGGCAACCATAGCGTCCCAGAGCGTCATATTCTTTGTCTTATAATATGCCGCTGCCTCACAGAGAGCCATCGTCGCTACAATCGCATCCTTGTCACGGGCATGTGTACCAATCAGGCAGCCGTAACTCTCTTCAAATCCGAAAAGATACTCACCCTTTCCGCTGGTCTCAAAACCGAGAATCTGCTGGCCGATAAACTTAAATCCTGTCAATACTTCAATGAGCTCCACACCATAATATTTTGCAATGGCATCCGCCATATTAGTAGAAACGATAGATCGGATAAACGCCCCGTCTTCTGGCAGTGAGCCTTTCACAGCTTTGGTCTCTCCGATAATATAATCCCCGATTAAACAGCCTGACATATTTCCGGTGAGCATATGGTACTCCCCTGTTTTCTGGTCTTTCACATATACCCCAAGCCTGTCCGCATCCGGGTCAGTAGCCAAAATCAAATCTGCATTTTCTTTCTCTGCCAGCTCCAATGCCAATTTGTATGCCGCCGGGGCCTCCGGGTTGGGATAATCCACTGTGGGGAAATTGCCGTCTGGCAGTTCCTGTTCTTTTACTACAAATACATGTTGAAAGCCCAATTCTTTTAAAATGGTGCGCACCGGAATATTTCCCGTTCCGTGAAGGGGGGTGTAAACAATTTTTAAATCCTCTTTTACTTTATCAATAGCATCCTGATGAATCACAAGTTTCTTGATTTCTTCCATATATGGGCGGTCAATATCTTCCCCGATTACGGTGTAGAGGTTCTTGTCCATAGCCTCTTTTTTGTCCATGGTGAGAACTGTGTTAAAATCTGTAACCGCCTTAACCTCATCCATAATTCCCGTATCGTGGGGCGGGGTAATCTGGGCGCCATCCTCCCAGTATACTTTATATCCGTTATACTCTGCCGGGTTGTGGCTGGCCGTCACATTGATACCTGCAATACAGTTTAATTTTCTTACTGCATAGGATAATTCCGGTGTAGGACGCAAAGATTCAAAGACATAGGCTTTGATTCCGTTTGCCCCAAGGCAAAGAGCCGCTTCATCTGCAAATTCCGGTGACATCCTTCTGGAATCGTAGGCGATTGCCACTCCCCTGTCCTGTCCTCCTACTTTTTTAATATAATTTGCAAGTCCCTGGGTAGCTTTCCGCACCGTGTAGATATTCATGCGGTTCATTCCTGCTCCAATCACTCCCCGAAGTCCCGCCGTACCGAACTCTAACTCCATGTAAAACCTGTCTTCGATTTCTTTTTCATCCCCTGCAATCCCCTTAAGTTCCGCCTTTGTATCCTCGTCAAAATACGGATTAGAAAGCCAGTCCTCATACACTTTTTTGTAGTCCATTGTTTTACCTCCTGCTTTGTTTTGTAAATCTTTTTATCCTAAGGCGTATCACCGCACTTGGTTACTGATCCCTTAAATCGTTGTAGCTGTCTAAAATATCAGAGGTTGTTGTTCCCCCGCTGTTTCCTCCGCTGCCTGTCCCGCTGTTATTAATAGATGTGAGCAGATTATACAGGGTGGTCAGGTAATCTGTGGAGGTATTACTGTTATTATTGTTGTTATTGCTGCTGTTGTTATTGTTGTTATTGCTGCTGTTGTTATTGTTGTTACTGTTATTATTATTGTTGTTGTTCGTATTGTTAGAATTATTGCCGCTGTTGTTATTGCTGTTATTATTGTTGGCGTTCCCGTTATAATTGCTGCTGCCGCCGTTGTTGTTATTGTTATTGACATTGTTATTATTCCCGGAATTATTCTGGGATTCAGACTCAGAGGTATCCGTCTTTGTCAGGCCAATTTCAATTTCCGCATCTTTGGAATTTACCACCAGCTTATTTTTTACTGTATCGTAGCCCTCCGCCCCCACTGCAATAGTGTGGACGCCATAGCGCACTTCTACCGGCTTAGAATAGTCCACTTTCTCCCCGTCAATGGTGAGGACGGCCCCTTCAATGCCCACGTGGAATGTAATTTTACAGGTTTTGGGGCCCTCACCCTTTAATTCCTCCAAATTCAAATTGGTGGTGAGATTCCGCTCAATGGTTATCTCCTTGCTTCCGCCGTACCCATCGTTTGCCACTGTCACCAGGTGGGTGCCCTCCGGGACTGTGATTTTTTTGTTGGGTTTCACTTCCTCAAAAATTTTATCCCCCACGCAGATAAAGCTGCCGTCAAAGAGTTTTGTATTGGAAAGCGTTAAATATCCGTGACCTTTTGTCACGCTTACGGATAAGATTTTTTTATCCATGCCCACCGCCCGGATTTCATCTTCCTCCTCAAAAGTGTCAAACCCCACGGTAATATCCCCGGAAAAAACAGGAAGATCCTCGTCGTAAGAATACCTTGTCTTTCCTATTGTGAGAGCCCTGGCGGACTCATCCACAGAATAATTTGTAATATCCTCCTGAACCCACACCCTGTCCGTGACCCATAGTTTTTGAAGTTTATCTGTCTTGGATTCCACCTGAATCTCCACTGCTTCCCCGGAGATAAAGGAAGTCTGGGATTTGGAATTGCCGTATTTATCCATAAACATAGTCACCGTGTCAAAGCTGTACTGTACCTGTCTGTTATTTCCGGCTTTCACCAGAGATACCGTCTTGTCTGCCGTGTCAATCTTTTTCAAAAGATACAAGCCGGATAATCCCTCTTCCTCCTCTTCTGTTCCTATCTCCTCCTCCACAGCCAATCCTTCTGTTTTCTCTTTCAAAGTATTTGCATTTCCCATCCGCCCCTGCACAATGGTATTCCGCTGCGGGTTTCCGCAGGCTGCCGCCGTGAGAAAGAGGGCGGCCAGCAGAAGGGTTATGATATATCTGTTCTGTATTTTCATTGCATTTTCTCCATCATATCAATTCAGCTACGTTTCTATTATAGCATACCTTAGCCACAGCAATCAACTTGTGAAATGAAATAACATTCTTAAAAATTGCTTTCTTTCTTCCTCCTGTGCCATTAATTTCTTTAGTTTTTCAATGTCCCTTCCCGAAATCCATGCCTTCCTAGAATTGTAATAGTGGTTTGCAATTTTCCAATATTTCTTGGGATAGGCCAGGCGGAGATATAGCTGCCTGCATTCCTGGGGCAGAAGCTCCCGCACTTTATTATATGTAGTGATAATCTCCATGCCGATATTTGTGTTCCAGTTATATTTTTCCATGATTTTTCTAGTAAAATTTGCCAAATCCGACACCAGAATATCATAATTTAACTGTTCAAAATTTAAAAGGACACACTCCCGCTGGGAAAAAACTACGTTGTGCTGGTTGTAATCCCCGTGGCACAGGCCATACATCTGCTTTTTATCCTCCACCGGCAGGGAGGAAAGCTGCTCTTTTAACTGTTCCGTCATTTCCATTGCCTGATTTTTATAGCTGTCATACATCTGCATAAACAGCATTTCAAATTCATTTTTTTTGTGTTTACTGCGGATATAGTTTTTCACTTTATTTAGTTCCCGGTTGTGCTTTTCATATTCTTTCTGAAGGCCGTCGTCCTCCGCCGCCAAAAAACGCGGAATATCCTTTTCGTAATAACGGCACAGGTTATGGAATCCTGCCAGTTTTCTCACCGCCGCCAGAATATCTTCCTTGCTTTTTACATCACATTCCTTTCCGGGATACCAGTTTTTCAAGAGATAATACTTATCTTCCGCCTCGTCCTTAGAGAGCATTTCCCCCTCTTTCGTAGGGACTATGGATTCCGCCAGAAAGCCTTCCCGGGATAAAAATTCCAATATATCATATAAAAATGCCGCCCGCTCTTTGGACCCGCGAAACTCTTTTAACAGCATCGTTCCCTTGTCCGTGTCACAAATAAATGCTCCTCTGCCTCTTGTGGTATTGCGAATCTCAATCTCATATTGTTCCAGAATTTCTTCTTCCCGATTATACACAAAAACCCCTCCATATGCCTCGTAACTCTTATGAATATTTGTTACGTCTATTTATACCCGTGAGACAAATGATTTGCCATAATCCGCTTGTCATTTCAAAAAGTACGGCAATCATTTGGCAAATAAGTATGCTCTGGAGTATAACATATGAAGGGAATTCCTAAAGTATGCTATATTCTTTTGCTGTATGCAGGAGATATTCTCTGGTATTTTTTTCAGGCTCCTCAATCACAAGGTCAAGTAAATGGGAAAGAACTTCTCCAAGCCCCGGGCCAGCCGGAATTCCAATCTCCATTAAGTCCCTGCCGTTCACCGCAAGCTCCTTTATGGACAGGCACTGGCGGCTTTCTGTAATCTCCCGGTAACAGGATTCAAACTCTTTTAGGTATTCAAGTTTTTCCTGCTGCTTAAAACTGCTCTGGGCTAAAATATCTGCCCGCTTGACTTCAAATATATGGGGAAATGCCCCCGGGCCGATTCTCACCATGGCCCGGCGCACATTCCTTAAAGTGGCGGGAGGATTATCGTCATGCCCCCCCACTAAAGCGCACACCCCCTGCACCGCGTCATTGTCAAATTTCAGCCTTCTTAATATTTTCCTTGTCATTTCACTTCCCACCCCGGGATGGCCGTGGAAATGATGGATTCCCTCCTCATCTCTTGTAATGCACACAGGTTTTGCCACATCGTGAAACAACATGGCAAGGCGCAGCACTTTCTCCCCCCTCACATGGGTCAGGGAAACAATGGTGTGCTCCCCCACCGTATATTTGTGGTGGGGGTTATTCTGCTCTGTTGCCATCATAGCGTCAAACTCCGGCAGAAACACTGTCGTAAGCCCTGTCTCATACAGGGTCCTTACCTCCTGGGGATTATCTGAAACCAGTAATTTTACCAGTTCCGTCTGAATCCGTTCTGCGCTGATTTTAGAGAGGGATGAAGCCAGTGCCCGGATGGCCTTCTTTGTATTTTCCTCAATAGAAAATCCAAGCTGGGCCCCAAACCGCACCGCCCGCATCATCCGAAGGGCATCCTCCCGAAAACGCTCTTTTGCATCTCCCACACAGCGGATTCGTCCTCTCTCCAAATCCCCGGCCCCGTCAAAAAGGTCAATCAAACCTTCCTTTTCACTGTAGGCCATGGCGTTTACCGTGAAATCCCGGCGTTTTAAATCTTCTTTTAAATTCGGAGTAAACACCACTTCTTTTGGGTGTCTCCCGTCCTCATACTTTCCGTCTATCCGGTAGGTCGTAACTTCAAATCCCTCATTCTCCAATAAAACTGTCACAGTTCCATGCTGGATTCCCGTGTCAACCGTTCTCTTAAATATTTTTTTAACTTCTTCCGGCTTTGCAGAAGTGGTAATGTCCCAGTCCTGGGGCTTTCTGCCCAAAAGGCTGTCCCGGATGCACCCCCCCACCGCATAGGCTTCGTATCCGCCGGATTCTAAAGCCTCTATGATATGCTGTACTTTCCGGGGAAGCTTTATCTTTTCCCCCGTCATTTGCTTTTCTTTCCCCATACCATCATCACCGTAAACAGAAGTGCTGCCGCCAGAACCACAGCCAGGGGGCTTTTGGTAAACCCTGCAAAAAGAAATGCCGTAAATGCAATGGCTCCGTTCACGCAGGCATAGGGGAGCTGAGTCTTTACATGGTCAACCAAATCACACTGTGCCCCTGTGGAGGAGAGAATCGTGGTATCTGAAATGGGAGAACAGTGATCCCCAAACAGTCCCCCGGACAAAACAGCTCCCACAGCTATGGCATAGGGAATGCCAAAAGCATGGGCCATGGGAATGGCAAGGGGCATCATAATAGCAAAGGTTCCCCAGGAACTTCCCGTAGAAAAGGATACAAAGGCCCCGAAAATAAAAATTGCCCCAGGCACAAGGCCGCCATAAAAGTTCATATTTTTAAGTCCGTTTACGATAAAATCCGCAGTGCCAAGGCCGCTGATCATACTGCCTAAAGACCAGGCCAGCACCAAAGTAACCGCCACATCTGTCATTCCCTTCATTCCATCCACATAAATCTTAAAGGTATCCCGGAATGTTTTCACCTTAAAAATAAGGATAAACATCATCAAAGCCAGCGTTCCGTAAAAATATCCCATGGTCAGCGCCACACGAAATTCATTCCCGTCTATTTTCTGGAAAGGAAATCCCAGAGGAGCCAGTGTGAGAAATAGGGTTGCAAACACCACAAGAATGGGCACAATCACCATAACCGGCCTTGCATTGGAAGCGCTGTAATGATTCCCCTCCTCCCCTGTATGCTGTGGCAGTTCCTCAAAAGAATCTTCCCTGGAAGCGGCTTCTGCCTCCGCCTTTTTCATCTGGGAAAAATCTTTCTTCGTAAAGGCAGCCAGCGGAATCATAATAATTGCCAGAATTGCATAAATCTGAAAGGGAATTGCCGCCACAAAGGTACTGTAATCCGACTGGGCTATGCTTAAATTATCAAATTCCGCCCGAATCAGCCCCATAATATACACACCCCAGCCGATAAAGGGTATCAATATTGCCACTGGAGATGAGGTGGAGTCCAAAATCCACGCCAGCTTTTCCCTGGAAATCTTAAGCTTGTCAAAGAGCGGCCGAAAAACCGGGCCTACCAAAAGCGGCGTCCCCAAATCAGAGAAAAAAATCAAAATTCCTCCCAGCCAGGCACAGAGCTGTGCCTTTAAGCTGGTATTTACATACTTGTACACACTCCTGCTAAATGCCTGGGCTCCGCCGGATTTCTCCATAAGCTTAATAAATCCCCCGATAAATACGATTAAAACGATTACCCCCGCATTATAGGAATCTGTAAGCTGAACAAAAAAGTAATCTCCAATGATAGACTTTGTTGCCAGAAAAGGATTTCCCCCGGCAAATATCAAAGCCCCTACAAAACCTCCGCAAAACAGGGACAAAATAACGTTTTTGCTTTTTATAGCCATGACTACAGCCACAATGGGCGGCAGCAGGCTTAAGAAACCATAATCCATAGGCATCCTCTCCTAAAATTTAATATGCTTTCCCCCAGTAAACCAGTTTCTTTGCAGGTTTTCCGCAGCACACACACACTTCAGAAATTCTCTCCTGATCCGTAAAGGGCATACACCGGGACGTAGCGGAATAATCCTCTTTTATCTTATCCTCGCAATCCTGTGAACCGCACCACATACCCCGGATAAAGCCCTGTTTGCTCTCCACAGTCTGGGTAAACTCTGCATAGTTGTGGGCGTCATAAATATGGGAATCCCTGTGCTTCTTTGCCCGCTCAAACATATCCTTCTGAATAGTCTCCAAAAGTTCCCCGGCCTTTTCTGCCGCTTCTCCTAAAGAAACCACCGTCTTTTCCCTAGTGTCCCTGCGCACCAGCACACACTGGCCTGCCTCTATATCTTTGGGCCCAAGCTCTACACGGATTGGGATGCCCCGCATCTCCTGCTCGGAAAATTTCCATCCGGGACTCTTGTCCGTATCGTCCAGTTTCACCCGGATTCCCCCTTTCTTTAATGCCTCTTTCACTTCCCCGGCCTTCTCCAAAACACCTTCCTTATGCTGCATAATGGGAATCACCATCACCTGGGTGGGGGCAATTCTTGGAGGAAGCACCAGGCCGGAATCGTCCCCGTGTACCATGATAATGCCCCCGATTAAACGGGTGCTTAAGCCCCAGGAGGTCTGATGCACATACTGAAGCTTATTGTCCTTATCCGTATACTGGATGCCGAAGGCTTTGGCAAAACCGTCCCCGAAATTGTGGCTGGTGCCGGACTGCAGGGCTTTTCCGTCATGCATTAAAGCCTCAATGGTGTAGGTAGCCTCCGCCCCCGCAAATTTTTCCTTTTCCGTTTTCCTGCCCCGGACAACCGGCATGGCCAGCACTTCCTCACAGAAGTCCGCATAGATATTCAGCATCTGTACCGTCCGCTCTTCTGCTTCCTCCGCCGTGGCGTGGGCGGTGTGGCCCTCCTGCCACAAAAATTCCCTGGAGCGCAGGAAAGGCCTTGTCTCCTTCTCCCACCGCACCACGGAACACCACTGGTTGTAAACCTTTGGCAAATCCCGGTAGGACTGAATCAGATTTTTATAAAAATCGCAGAACAAAGTCTCAGAGGTAGGGCGGACACAGAGCCTCTCCTGCAGAGGATTTAACCCTCCGTGGGTCACCCAGGCCACCTCCGGGGCAAAGCCTTCCACATGGTCTTTCTCTTTGTTTAAAAGGCTCTCCGGTATAAACATGGGCATATATACATTTTCCACCCCTGTCTCTTTAAACCGGGCATCCAGCTCTTTTTGGATATTCTCCCAAATTGCATAGCCGTCAGGCTTAATAATCATACACCCCTTCACAGAGGAGTAATCGATTAACTCCGCCTTTTTCACCACATCTGTGTACCACTGTGCAAAATCTTCCTCCATGGAGGTGATTGCTTCCACTAATTTCTTTTCTTTTGCCATAACCTGGCTCCTTTCTGATTTTCTGGCTTGCTGACATTTCATTTAGATGACGTGTGCAATGGGGCAGGGGAAACTTCCCCCTGCCCGCCGCGGGGCCCGCATACCGCATTAGCGGTAAACTTCCATATGGGGGCCCGCACATAAAAACGCCGGGGAGATTTGTCCTACAAGGACCGAATCTCTCCGGCGGTACCACCCTGATTCATATATTATGCATATATGCTCTCTTTTCCGGTAACGACGGAATACGTCATATCTCTATGAAAGCTTGGGGGCGGGTTCAAACAGGTTCAAACGAAGATATTCCACCATGTTACCTTCTCTCTTGGGATTGGCGCTGCTTTACTGTTCCCCTTCATCGCTGTGCTCTTCATGAAGTTTTTATGTGTATTATTTTAGCCATAAAATTTTATTTGTCAAGTTTTTTCTTCCGCTTTCCGGCTTTTTTCGCCGTATGCCAGCACTGCGGCGTTATTCCTGTACCCAGTTTTCTACAAACAAATCCTCTACACGGCTAAACTGTCTCGTATTGTTGGTCACTAAAGTAAGCCCCTTTGCCCTGGCATGGCCTGCTATCAGAAAAACAGTTTGATACAAAACCGTCAAACACTTATGTCTTTGCATTTCTCTATTTTTATATTAGAATAGAAATAGCCATATTATAATTATTAAATTTCAGGAGGACACTTATTTATGAAAATTAGTACAACCTGCGTCCAGGGAGGATACACCCCTGGCAACGGGGAACCACGGCAGATTCCCATTATACAGAGCACTACCTTTAAATACGACACCAGTGAAGATATGGGAAAATTATTTGATTTGGAGGCCAGCGGCTATTTTTACACACGGCTGCAAAACCCTACCAACGACTTTGTGGCTGCCAAAATCGCACAGATGGAAGGCGGAACTGCCGCCATGCTCACCAGCAGCGGACAGGCTGCCAACTTTTTCGCACTGTTTAACATCTGCCAGTGCGGGGATCACATCGTATCTTCCAGCTCCATTTACGGCGGAACCTACAACCTTATTGCCGTCACCATGAAGCGCATGGGAATCGACGTGACATTTGTTCCACCTACAGCAACAGAGGAAGAATTAAACGCAGCTTTTAAGGAAAACACAAAGGCAATGTTCGGGGAGACCATTGCAAACCCTGCCCTTACGGTTTTGGATATTGAAAAATTTGCAAAAGCTGCCCACGCCCACGGAGTTCCTTTGGTTGTGGACAACACTTTTGCAACCCCTGTAAACTGCCGTCCTTTTGAGTGGGGTGCAGACATTGTCACCCACTCCACCACAAAATATATGGACGGTCACGGGGCAGCGGTAGGGGGCGCCATTGTGGACAGCGGAAAATTTGACTGGAAAGCCCATGCAGACAAATACCCTGGCCTCTGTACTCCCGACGAGAGTTACCACGGCGTCACTTATGTAGAGCGCTTCGGCCTAGAGGGGGCATTTATTACGAAATGTACCACACAGCTTATGCGGGACTTAGGCTCTATCCAAAGCCCCCAGAATGCTTTTATCTTAAATTTAGGTTTAGAAAGCCTTCATGTGCGGATGCAGCGGCACTGTGAAAACGGACTGGCTGTGGCAGAATTTTTATCGGGACATCCGAAAGTTGCCTATGTGAACTACTGTGACCTGCCAGGAGACGCCTACCATGAACTGGCAAAAAAATATCTTCCCAAAGGAAGCTGCGGTGTGGTATCTTTTGGCTTAAAGGGGGGAAGGGCTGCAGCGGAAGCCTTTATGAAAGAGTTAAAAATTGCCGCTATCGAAACCCATGTAGCTGACGCCAGAACCTGCTGCCTGAATCCAGCCACCAGCACCCATAGGCAGATGAATGATGAGCAGTTAAAAGAAGCCGGGGTTCCGGCGGAGTTAATCCGCATTAGCTGCGGCATTGAAGATAAAGAAGATTTGATTGCGGATTTGGCCCAGGCTCTTACTGCCTGCAAATAAGGGATATCCTGTAATAGAACTCTTTATCCATAAGAAATCAGCAAAAAATTAAGTCCACAATTAAGCTCTGCCTTATTGTGGACTTATATTATATTTAAATTTATTTTTTCTAAGAGTTTTGAAACAAAATATGCTCCAAAGTAGTCAGCAATAAATCCATGTTTACCGGCTTGGACAGATACCCGTTCATGCCGCACTCCAATGACTTTTCCATATCCTCGTCAAAAGCATTGGCGGATACAGCCACAATCGGAATTTCCCTTAAATCCTGGCGCTTAGAATGGCGTATTGCACTGGTGGCCTCCATGCCGTCCATCACAGGCATCATTATATCCATAAGCACCACGTCATAGGTATCCTCCGGGGTATTTTCCAGACGCTCCACCGCCTGTTTTCCGTCAAACACCACGTCTACGGTAAAGCTGCTCTCCTCTAAAAGCTCGCAGATAATCTCTGCATTGAGCTCATTATCTTCCACCACCAGGACACGAAATCCTTCAAAGGAAACCGAGCCTGCTTCTTTGGGCTTATGCTCCTCCCCCAAATCCATAGTTATGGAGAACCGGAAGGTACTGCCCTTTCCCGGAGCACTCTCAACCTCAATCTCACCTCCCATAAGGTGTACCAGGCGGCTGCTCACTGTAAGACCCAGACCCACACCTGTGCTCATGGCCGACTCATGGCTGCCCAAAGCCTGTTCAAAAGAGTTAAAAATCCTCTGCTGGTCTTCGGCACTGATGCCTCTTCCGTTATCTTTTACCTCAAAATAAATTGTATTTGCCTTGTCTTTCACAGAAATCGTCTTTGCAGTTAAAGAGACCCTGCCCCCCGGTTCGGTAAATTTTATTGCATTTCCCAGGAGATTTAAAAGTATCTGGCACAGCCTTGCCTCATCCCCTACCAGCCAGGTATTCTGCAAATCGCTGGAAATTTCAAATTCCAAACCCTTTTCCCGGGCCTGAGGCATAATGAACTGACTGATATTTTCCAACATTTCCGTCATATCAAAATCCCCTGGCTCTAAAGTCAGCCTGCCGCTCTCCATGCTGGACATATCTAAAATCCTGCTGATGATTTTCATAAGATTCTGGGACGATCTGCGGATTTTTAAGAGACAATCCTCTATCCTTTCTCTGGTCTGCCCCCTCTTTAAGGCAATTTCCGTCATTCCGATAATACCATTCATAGGCGTCCTGATCTCATGGGACATTTTGGACATAAACTCCGTTTTTGCCTTACTTGCCACGTCATGTTTTTCCGTATTCAAACGGTTCTGGATAATACTTGCAATCTCCCGAAGCTCTTTTCCCGTTTCAGAAACCAAAAGCCCCTCTTCCTCCAAATCCAGAAGGCACAAAAAGCCAATTAATGCCCCGTTATCTACCAGAGGAACGATAAAACAGGTTCCTTCCCTGATAAAAGAATTCAGACCTGCAAAGACGCTTTCCCTTTCCCCACTTGGAATAAACATGGCTCCCATTCCCTGTTTTAAGGTCTCTTCATAAGCCAAAAGTTCCCCTTCGTTACAGCGTACCTTATCGTTGTAATCCACAACCTCCCCATGCTTATGCCACTGATACTCTGGATATATTGTAGAAAAACTCTGGTTTATCATAAGCAGCAGCACATCTTTTGCCTGATAAAAATTTCCAAGTTTCCGCAAAAGAACATCCATTTTTACTTCAAAATTTCCGCCTTTATCAAATATATTCAACACCAAAGAGAGCATGTTGGACTTCACGTCATTGCCGGAAGAGACAATGGGAGAAGGGGAAAATTCATATAAAAGCTCTTCCACAGCCCGCTGCGTATCTTCTGTACCGGCATCTTTTGCCCTTTGAAATGTATTGACTGTCAGCAAATTTTCTCTGCTGTTAAATATACTTTCCCCCTGCTGTTTTATATATTCCCCAAAAGCGTTTGCCTCATCTTTATCCGTCCCTGGAATCCACGCAAGAAATTCGCTGTCCCCAGCCCGCATAATTACATAAGTTTCACTGTTATCCTCCGGCAGGGCAGAATATTCCCGCAGCCAGTTTCCAAACTCCTCCAGTATTAAATCTTTAAAGTTCCGCCCATACAAACGGTCCAGTCCCGTTTTCCACGCAATCTGTATATAGAGGAAAATCCCGTTGGACTCCTCTTTCCTGCACTGCATAATGCGCTCTATTCCAGCAGTTTTTGTATAAAGCCCGGTGAGGGTATCGTACACCGCCTTATTCTGCTGGGCAATCTCAAAAAGCTTCCTCTCATGGATGTTTTTAATGGTGCCCACCAGACGGGGATTATCCCCATCCTCCCTCTTTATCACAGTTCCCTTTAAACTATGCCAGCGGTATCCCTCCCAGGAATCTGATTTTAGACGGAACTCAATATCGAATCCCCCGTCCGTCTTTTCAAACTGCTCTTCCAAAAGCTCCTGGTCTTCCCAGTAAATATCCTCTCTGCTGAAAAAACCGATTCTGTCGGCAATCCTGCTGCAGTCCTTTTTCCCAACTTTCATCTGATGGTTGTGTACTTCCAGCCTTGCCGTTTTAAATTCATAAGTGATAAAAATATCATCACTGCCGTCCATAGCCAGGCGGTAGCGCTCTTTCTCTTCCAAAAGCCTCTCATTAATCAGCTTCTGCCTTGTGGTTAAATCAGAAATCACATCATAGAGATTCTCAATCTCCTCAATGTTTGACCTCCTGTAAGCCGCAATGCCGTCTGTGCCCTGCTCAATACAGTTCATAAGATTGCCAAAGGGCTGTAACAGCTTTTTCAGCACTACATAGAGAATCACCATTCCAAAAGCCATCCCTGCGAGAAGCGCAAATCCCATGTAAGAATACATGCGCTGGTACAGCCCAAACACATTCTTCCTGGAATTTAAACCCACTAAAATCCAGTCCGTATTCTCATAGGGCGCATTGCTCCCATATAAGTCAAGACTGCTGGACACCACACAGAGACGCAGCCCGGATGAATCTGTCATCTCGTAAAAATTGTCATACTCCGTCTTGTGATATTCTGCCTCACCCTCCTGGATAAAATGGTATAAGGTTCCTTTGCCTGAGACTAAAGTATATCCCTTATCCTCCTTTCGGATAGCCACCGCATACCCCGTATGGTCATTTGTATTTAATTCTTCCAGATTAAAATAAGTGTTGAGATAATCCAGAGAAATCTCTATTCCAACCACACCATATACCACATCATCATAAATTAACGGTACGGAATAGGTAATTCTGCGGTATGTATTCTGAGCCTCATCTTCCAGCACGAAAGATGGTGACCAGTAACCTAAATTTACCGGATCCGCGCCAGGATTCTCTTTCCCCGCTTTTAAGGGCTGGTAAAAAAAATCATCTGCTTCCCTGCTGCCCTCAGGCATCAGTTCAAAATTAGAAGTCCAACGCACATCCAGGGGAATATCCTTACTCCTGGCTAATGCTTTGTCTCCCCGCTCCATCAAAAGCTCCCCTTTGTTGGAAGAGCTTGACAAAATGTCAGAATGATGCACATAAAAGCCCTCATGGCTTTCAGCGCCTTCCATATGATTATCTAATACTACAAAAACTCCTGTCGCCATGCCATACTGTGCCTTATCCACACATTCCCCGAAGATATACTCCAGATATTCCTCCTGAAGCTGGCCTGAAATGAGAAATTTTTCCATATTGGTACCGGAATCTTTAAAATACTGTTCCAACTGTAAGTTCAATAATTCTGTGTCATGACAGATAGCCGCCCAGCGCTGCAGCATATCATTTTCCAAAATCACGCTCCTGTTATCCACAGTACGCGTCATCGTGCCCACAGCATCATCCTTTAATACTTTAAATGTATTGGTCACAAACACCATTCCATAGGAAAAAGCACTTTGCACCGCAATAATTAATATCAATGGAATCAACAGCAGACGAAACATAGTTCTTCTTTGTCCACCCATTGTCTCACTCCTTCGGTATTCTTTTCTACAGGTAACTTTTACTGAACCGCCTCCTTAAGCCCATGGTCAAAAGTCTCGTACCACACATCAAAAGTATCATCCGTAAGGAAGGGCTGGCAGGCCTCCTCCAAAGAACTGCCCGACTCCAGAGCCTTAAGCACCTGCTCCCTGTCCTCAGCCGCCTTGTCCGAGAGGGAATACTCTAAAATCTTTCTGGCCTCTGACGCTCCTCCAAAACTCTGGCAGGCATATAACTCCATTTTTTCTGTATTGTCCAGAACATTGGAAAGACATGCATAAATTTTGTCAGAAACCTGCACTTGATTATCCTGTATCACATCATCCAGCTTTTCCCTGGTAACCGCATCTTTTTTAACGGGCAGATAGCCCGCTTCACATCCAAATCTGATATTAGGCCCCGCCTGGGTCATCCACTTTAAAAATTCCACTGAGGCATACTCCCTGGCTTTTTCCGATTTGGTGACAACAATCCCCGCACCCTGCTGAATGGCAAAGGAATCCCCTCCCTCCAAAATAGGTGCAGACATTACACTGTATGTAATAGGCACACTTCCCCCACTTGTCTCAATCTCCTCCGGGAAATACATCGCAGAGGCCGTGGAGCCTGTGTAGGCCAGCAAATCCCCTGTCTTAACATCATCGGAACGAAAAGAACCGTAACTTGCAAAGTAGCCTTTGATATAAGGCACATAATAATTGTCCCACAGGCGGCGGATTTTCTCTTTATCGTCGTTTACCGTCACTTTCCCGTCCTCCACCTGAAAAATCTCCGTGCCCTGCTGACGCATCCCGATTACAAAGTAATTTGCCATAGAATCCCTGCCGTAGAGGGCTTTGCCGTCCCCCTCTATATCCGGGGTTAGGGCATCTGTCCAGTTGTAGTACTCCTCCGCCAGATCCACAATCCCCTCCAAAGTAGAAAACCCATCTATAGAAGCACCCGTTTCATCTGCAAATGTCTGCCAGTCCGTTTGGTTTATCATTAGAACTTCCGTAGATTTAGCCACAGGAAAAATCCGAAGGCCTCCGTCCTCTGCAATATATCCTTCTCTAATATAAGAATCCACATATTCCGCCAATTCTTTCTCTGTGACATAATCTGAGATATTGGCAAGTTTTCCCTGCTGCTCAATAAGATACGCCGTATCCGCATAAGCCGAAAACATATCCGGCACTTCATCCGCCCCGACTTTTCCCTCCAGGGAATCCTGAACTGCCTGCTCTAACTCACTCACGGAGCCCTTACTCATGCACTGGACATGAATCCCCATATCCTTTCCAACCGTATTGTTAAACTCCTCCACCAGCCCCTGAAAAGCTTCCTGCTGGGAGCCGTTATAATAATGCCACACCGTAAGTGACAAAGGATGCCTGGGGTCCGTCAGTTTTCCGCTGCACCCGCTGAAAAAAGACGCAGTTAAGACTATTCCCAATGCCATGCTGATATGTTTTTTTCTCATATTCGTTCCCCTTATCCATAAGCTAATTATATTATAGTCAAAAAGTCCTAGCTTGTAAAGCAGTATTCATTTTGTCCATTATAAGGAAATGGCGGCTGCTTAAGCAACCACCATTTCCTTGTAGTCTTTTATCATTCCATGTTTTAAAAGCACATCCACAAAAATCCCAAACATATCATTTTCCAGCCGGTTTAAAAAATCAAATTCCCGCCTTTCGCCGCTGCAGATTTTATTTTTATTCCAGATTTCCAGCAGCTCAATAATGGGATATTCCCTGCGAACCCTGTCGTCCTCCCGGAAGGGATTAAAACTGCTGTCCCCCTTTTTTACATACAGGTCATTGATAATCAAAATATCCTCAAATGCCTTGGCGTCCTCCGCTGTGCTCTGCCTGCGCACCAGCTCCTTGGCAAACAACAGTTTCTGTTCCAACAATATCCTCTTTTTCATAGTCCCGCTCTCCTCCGTTCTCTTTTTTAAGAACATCATAAGCCAAGACCTCTGCGGATATTGTCGAAAGAGAGGAATAATTTTCCAGTTTTTTAACTTTAACTATCTTTGAACCCTGGCGCCTGCGCCTCCCATAATAGCCTCCACTTCTTTTTTGCTGGCCATTGTGGTATCTCCCGGGGTTGTCATAGCCAAAGCCCCATGGGCTGCACCATAGTTCACTGCCGCTTGGGCATCCCCTGTGGTCATCAGTCCGTAAACAAGGCCCGATGCAAAGGAATCCCCTCCGCCTACACGGTCCATGATTTCAAGCCCCTTATAATCCTTTGCCTTGTAAACTTCCCCCTCTGCCCAGCAGATGGCGCTCCAGTCATTTACAGTAGCCGTCTTAACCTCCCTTAAGGTAGTTGCCACTGCCTTAAAGTTAGGATAAGCTTTTGCGGCTTCGTTTATCATCTTTTTATATCCATCCAGATTTAATTCTTTTAAGTTCTCGTCGTTGCCCTCGATTTCAAAGCCTAGGCATGCGGTAAAATCCTCCTCGTTGCCAATCATAACATCCACATATTTGGCAATCTCTTTATTTACCTCCTGGGCCTTAGCCTGGCCGCCGATAGCACTCCACATGGAAGGGCGATAATTCAAATCGTAGGACACGATGGTGCCGTACTTTTTCGCCGCCTTAATGGCTGCGATAACCGTCTCACAGGACTGCTCGGAAAGAGCTGCATAAATTCCCCCAGTATGTAGCCACCGGGCTCCCAGCTCCCCAAAAATATAGTCAAAATCAAAATCTTTAGGCGTTGCCTTGGAAATTGCGGTATTTGCGCGGTCAGAGCATCCTACTGCCCCCCGGATACCAAATCCTCTCTCCGTAAAATTAATTCCGTTGCGGCACACCCTGCCGATTCCATCTGTTTTCATCCACTTAATCAGAGAAGTGTCCACACCACCCTGAAGAATAAAATCTTCCATGAGCATACCTACTTCATTGTCTGCAAATGCAGTAATTACAGCGGTTTTCATTCCAAAGCACCTTCTCAAGCCCCGGACTACATTGTATTCTCCGCCGCCTTCCCACGCCCGGAAAGACCTGGCTGTACGAATTCTGCCCTCCCCTGGGTCAAGACGCAGCATAACCTCCCCCAGTGACACCGCATCAAATTTGCAATCTTTCTCCGGTCTTAAATTTAAATCCATTTGTTCCTCCGTTCCCCGGCCAGTATCTGCCGGCCATTATAATAGTTTTGCCCTGATGTATAAGACATACATCAATAGTATGCGTATAAATTTCGCGCAAATGTATTATAGCATGACATTATACCAATCTTCAAGGTTTTATACTAAAATAATGATTTTTCGGCAAATACTGAACTACTTACAGAAAAAAATGAACTTAAATAGAGAAATCAAAAGACTGTCCGATTTTCTTCTCCTCCTCTGTCCGGGCATAATCGCTCATGCTCTCAAAAGTTACGTCGTTAATCTTCTTTAACAGCTCCTCAATGGAGGAAGCCTGAACCGTCACCGTATCTTCATCATACAAGTTTTCCGTTTTTCCGGAATCCTTTTTCCAGGATTCTTCCAGCTTTTCCTGCTGCTCCTTCTTTTTCGCCCTTTTCTCCTCTGCTTTTTTGGCCTCTTTTTTCTCCTGGGCCTTCTTTTCAATCCGCTTTCTCTGGGCTGCCAGGGACTTGTCAATCACAGCAAAGAAAGAAGCTGTCCCGTTGCCGTTTACCTTCATGCCATATCCCTTCACGCTGGAATTTCCAGAAAGGCTTTTGGAGAGCTGGGACATGCCGCTGGCCGCATTAGCAATAATTCCCTCATACTGCTTCCTGTAACTCTCATCCGTTGCCATGCGCTCGATTTTATCCTCATCAATAAGAACCACCATTTTAGCCGGATTGGCATAACTTGCTGCCTGCGACTGAGCAAATGCCTTCTGGTCCCTGCTCACAAGAATAAATTCCATGCCTGAATACTTCTTTTTCAAATCTTCGTAATATTTTGCCGCCTTGTCAGTAAGTTTCGGCTCGCCTACGGTTTTGCCTTTCACATTAGACTTTTTGGCTGTGTTTTTTGTGTCTTCCGCCTTAACCTGTTTTGCCTGGGCCTGGGCAGATGATACAACATCGGAAATTAAACTCATAATTCGTCCTCCTTGATCCTTTGAGCCTGCTGGAAAAATCCATTTCTCCAACAAATGTTAATAAAGTTCCTTTATTATATATCGGCATAATAAGAAAGAATATTTAAAATATTGCACAATCATACCATTACAATTTCCGAAAGATTTTCCATAATGCCCCTCACCACATTTGCATGGTTCATAGAGTAAATATGGATATTGTTGACACCGTTTGCGATTAAGTCGATAATCTGTTCCGAAGCGTAGATAATTCCCGCCTGCATCATTGCATCTTTATTTGTGCCGAACCTGTCCACAATATTTTTAAACCGCTCCGGCATATTGCAGCCTGAGAGACGTATGGCATTCTTTACCTGAGACGCCCGGCTAATGGGCATAATTCCAGGGATAACCGGAACTTCTATCCCGGCGCTTCGCACCCTGTACAAAAAATTATAGTAAATATTGTTGTCAAAAAACATCTGGGTGGTGAGAAACTCACAGCCTGCGTCCACTTTTTTCTTAAGATTTAATATATCCTCTTTTTTGTTTGCTGCGTCTGGATGCCCCTCAGGATAACATGCACCACCGATACAAAATCCTCCAAACTCCTTTATGGCTGCCACCAAATCCGAGGCATAGTGATAATCCGTAAAAGGTTCCTGCTCCATCCACTGGGGCCTATCCCCCCGAAGGGCAAGGATATTTTCAATGCCGGAGTGCCTCATATCCCGAAGCGCTTCTTGGATAGAATCTTTTGTGGCGCCTACACAGGTGAGATGTGCAATCGCCGTCACACCGTATTCTTTCTGTATGTCCTCTGCAAGGGCAAGGGTGTTATCCCTGGTACTGCCCCCTGCGCCGTAGGTGACGCTCATATAGTCCGGCCCAAGCTTTGCCACCTGAAAGGCTGCCTGCCTGACGCTCTCAAAATCTAAGTCCGCTTTCGGCGGAAATACTTCAAAGGAAAGGGTAATTCTTTTTTGTCCTAAAACGCTGGTTAATTTCATATGTTTTCTCCTGGGTATTGTCTGGTTTTTCTTTTTATTATAAAATAGACGGCCGGACTTTTAAAGACCCGCAGGATTTATTTTTCCGCTAATGCCTTATATTCAGATATCAGCTCTTTATATTCCTAAATATTACGGCTGAACTTCAACTGTTTTTCATATTCCGCAACCAGAGAAGGATTCTTTTCCACTGCACCTGTATACCAGTTTATGAGATACTTCAGGGAACTAACGCCGCCGTCATTCCTTTTCAATGTTTTCTCATATTCAGAGTATGCTTCCCTATCCATAGTCCGCATCCTGTCCGGAACATTTGTAGTCTCAATGCGTTTTATTCCATGCAATAGATATTCGCCTTCCACTGTTTCTAAAGAGTTGTCATTATACTTAATTTCCTTTTGGAATGCCTCATTCTTTGTCTTCTGCGCTTCCTTTTGCTCCGGCGTTACGGCAGCATCTACTGCGCCCTTGCCTTCCACAAGAGCAGCCATCCCGTCTCCTGAGAACTCCACAATAACGGAATCCCCATATTGCAAACGGATATCCTTCATAGCCTGCAAAGTTTCTTCCTTTGACATTTTATCCATTAACTTTGATATATTAAACCCGGACTGCACCAAACGACCAGAAATGGTTTTGCCGTATTTCCATAATACATTCAGCATCTCCAAAGCGATTCTGTCTATCAAAAACCTTTTATATTACTGCCGAAGCTCCTTGATAAAAGACAATGGCGTCATGTGATACTTTTTCTTAAAGGCCCTGTGAAAATAAGAAAGATTGCGAAATCCCACCGACAGTGAAACTTCCAGAATAGATGTCTCCCCCTGCTCGAATAATTCCACCGCCTTTTCAAGACGCAGATTATTTATGTATTCCACGCAGGTCATGCTCATGTGCTTTTTAAAAAACCGCATAAAATGATACTCGCTGAAATAGCACAGACTTGCCAGATCCGCTATCAAAATTGCCTCACTGTAATGCAGCTCGATGTAATCCAGCACACTTTTCAGTTTTTCCGAAGACCCTCTGGCAATGGATACATTTTCTCTGCTGTACTGGAGCAGTAAAAACACGGCCTGTAAAAAAAGAGACTTTAAGGCCAGTTCATATCCGAAAATCTCCTGGTCGTAAAGGGAAGCAATCTGATGAAAAATTTTTTCCAATGAAACGTAAACCGGATGCTCTTTTGTAATCAGGCAGGGCATAAAAATCTCCTGGTTCATAACAGGTGTAAGATACCGGGTGGAGCAGATATCCGTGGCATTTCCCCCCAGAAAATTCATATGAAACACGTAGGTTTCCGACAAAATTTCCTCATCCTCCTCTATGGAAATAGAATGGAGAAGCAATGGCGGAACAAATAAAATATCTCCTTCTTTTACCTTATAATCCACCAAATCAATCTGATATGCACCCTGCCCTTTTTTAATGAATGTAAGTTCCGCCTCCTCATGCCAGTGGGTAGTTACCACAGGATAGTCCCTGTCAAGGCGGGTCAGATATTTTTGCACCGGAAAAAAAGTTTCCCCGTGTTTCGCATCCTCCTTTTGCTCTAAGGCAAGTGAATAAAGCTTTTTCATATGTTCTCCTTTACAGCGAAATCCAATAACTCCACTCCCCAAAAGAGCAGGATTGTGTTATATAATGAAAAAATATTGCAAGAAAAACTGTAATTTACAATCTATAATCACAGTATAATACATCAAAAGAGATATCTCAAGGAATAAATGGAAAGAAAAGAGGTTTTCATTATGGAAAAAAAATGGTGGCACGATAAAACAGCATATCAAATTTATCCCAAAAGTTTTTTAGATACTAACGGAGACGGCATCGGGGATCTGCGGGGAATTATTTCTAAATTGGATTACTTAAAAGATCTGGGCATTGACATTATATGGCTGTCCCCAATTTACAAATCACCTTTTGTTGACCAGGGATATGATATTTCCGACTACTATGCCATTGCAGAAGAGTTTGGAACTATGGAAGAATTTGACGAACTTTTGGCAGAGGCAAAAAAACGTGATATGCACATTATCATGGATCTTGTCATCAATCACTGCTCCGATAAACATGAGTGGTTTCAAAAAGCCCTGGCAGACCCGGAGGGGGAATATGGGGATTACTTTTATTTCCGAAAAGGGAAAAACGGAAATCCCCCCAGCAATTACCGTTCCTACTTTGGTGGAAACTGCTGGGAACCGGTTCCCGGAACAGACATGTATTATTTTCACATGTTTGCAAAAGAACAGCCGGATTTAAACTGGGAAAACCCAAAGTTAAGGCAGGAGATTTACAATATGGTAAACTGGTGGCTTGAGAAAGGACTTTCCGGTTTCCGCATTGACGCCATTATCAATATCAAAAAAGACCTGGCGTTTCCCAATTTAGAGCCTGACGGCGCTGACGGAATGGCAAGCTGCTGGCGCATGGTGGAAAATGCAGAGGGCGTGGGAGAATTATTGGAAGATTTAAAGAAACACACCTTCCAAAAATACGACGCCTTTACCGTTGCGGAAGTGTTTAACATGAAGAAAGGGGAACTGAATCAGTTTATCGGGGAAAACGGACATTTTTCCACTATTTTTGACTTCAGCGCCCACAGCTTAAGCGATGGGGAACACGGATGGTATGACGCACCGGATATTGATTTTAAAAAGTGGCGTGAAACTGTGGCAAAATCCCAGTTAGAAGTGGAAAAATATGGATTTGAGGCAAATATTATAGAAAACCACGACGAACCCAGGGGCGTCTCCCGTTTTTTGCCGGAGTATGGAAAAAATCCAGCCGGAAGTAAAATGCTTGGAACCATAAGCGTCCTTCTCCGGGGAATCCCTTTTATTTATCAGGGACAGGAAATCGGCATGCAAAATGCCCTGTGGAACAATGTAGAGGAATTTGACGATATTAACACAAAAGACCAGTACCAGCTTGCAAGGGCAGCAGGACTTTCCAATGAAGACGCCCTTTATGTCTGCGGTAAAATGAGCCGGGACAATGCCAGAACCCCCATGCAGTGGAGCGGCGGAAAAAACGCCGGATTTACCCTCGGCACCCCCTGGTTAAAAGTAAATTCCAATTACCCTGAAATCAATGTGGAAAATCAGGAAAAGGATTCAAACTCCGTCTTAAATTATTACCGGAAACTGGTGGCACTGCGGAAATCCCCGGCCTACAGGGAAGTATTTACCTACGGCAGGTTTGTCCCCGCATACGAAGACACGGAAAGCGTTATGGCGTATTACCGTGTGGAAGAAAAAAAGCGGATCATGGTTGCAGGAAATTTTGGAAAAGAGACTGTGGAACTAAAACTTGACTTCCCTGTAAAAACAGTTCTCTTATCAAATCTGAAAGACTGGGATATGGAAAATCGCCAAGTTCCAAAAGACATCTTGACACTGGAAAGCTGTGAGGTTGTGGTTTTGGAATGCGGTAGTTCTTGCATATAGAAGCGGGGCCATTTTCTTCTGATACTTGGCAAGATCGAAAAATAAAATATCTCCAAATATCCAGTAATCCTTTTGGCATTTGGAGATATATAATTTTATTTATTGCTTTCAATTGAAAATACTTCATAAGGCCAAAGTGCAGTGTTAATTGTCCCTTTCGGCTCGGCTGCAAAGAAAAATCCAGAGCTCTCAGGCCCTCCGCCTACAATCTGAATATAATATTCACCATTGTGTTTACAAGAAAATAAAAATTTTTCCGGCATACCTGTTTTAGGATCAGGGTTTCCCCATTTATCCCAGTGTCCATAATCTCTGTTCCATATATAAATATGCCTGTCTTGTCCGTACAAATTTTTTAATACCACATCATACTCTTCGCCCCAAGTCATTGACAATTTAAACCAATCTTCATCCCCCTCTTCGTGAAAGTTTGCTGCCGTATATCCCTCTGTAAATGGATCTCCGGACATTTTAGTCGTCCTGTCGTATGGAAATGCAAACTCATATGAATTATTAAACTCATACTTGTCAGGCTTAATGGTTGCTTTCGTTCCGTAAAACTGCACATTTTTTTCTTGAATCATCGCATGAAATTCACTATCACTGAGCGTTTCCAAAAGACATGCCTCAGAAGTCTCCGTATCGCTTATGTCCATTCCTTCCTCTGGCTGAGCATACGCCGCATATTCTGGCATATTATCTTCCATTACTCCTGTACTAAGCACTGCACTTTCCGCTTTAACGCAAACTACATCATATGTCCCCACGGTTACAACACCTGCTACAAACAAAAAAACTAAACCCTTTCTCCAACTCATAACATATTCTCCTCCCAAATAATTAAACAGCAAATTTTTTTGTAATATTATCACTTAACAATAACATTGCAGGGTCATATTTCTGGGCAGAATCTAATTTTTCCAGGAAGTGGCAGTAAAACACCCGCTCTTTTAATTTCATCCTTTTATCCTCCGCTGTCATATGGCTCATGTCCATCTCTTCCAGCTTCTTTATCATCTGCTCTGCCATTTTTACGGCGGATTCCACGGTTGTACCCAAAAGGTTAGCCCCCATCCCTTTTTCCATGCGCTCCATCTGCATGCGCATATATTCTGAGATAAACTCTTTTTCCCTCAATTCATAAAAATCTGCGGTTTTCTCTGCGTACATCCAGGCTTCCTTTACTTTACTGGGACAATTGTCAAACATCTTTTCATTCTGATTCTGGATTTTCATCATCTTCACATAGGAATCATACTCCTCCACCTGACATTTTCCCGATAAAATGTCATCCCAGAAAGAATCGTCTTTCATATACGCCTTATAAGGACTGCAGGCAATTTCCATTGCCTTTTTATACTCCTCATCTGTCAGTTCCCTGCTCCACAGCGTCTCCTTTCCCATGTAACATTCCATCTTTTTTTGTTTGTCATATATCCAAATATTCATGCCACTGTCCAAAGATACCACAGATATAGATTCATACTCCCGAATCGCATGAAACCAGTCCTCAAACGCAACAGGCCTCTCCTCAAAACGGGAATAAAAATCCATTAAATCTTTCATTCTGTCCACTGGAAGATATTGGGTATCCGCCTCGTCTGACGAATAGGTTTCCGCCACTTTCCCTACCATATCTCTCCAATTATATTTCTGTGTCCCAAACACCGCCCCCAAACTGCCAGGCTGAATATCCCCATTCTCCACAGCTGTCTCCCGGTAAAACACCAAGGAATCCCAACTGCTCGCCGTGTCACTGGAAATATCCTTATACCTGCCCCGTTTCGTATCTGCATGGCTACACAGGGCAAACATTTCAATTGCCGTGGCATTCCCGGTGTCCACCTTGTTGACCTCAACCTGATACTCCCTGACATTTCCGTTTTCATCTGTCACCGTTACCTTAACCTTGGGAAATACCATGGTTGCACCTTCTGCGTACTCTGCTGTCATATGATAGGACTTTCCGTCGGCCGTCACATACTGGCTGCTGGAATTGAGTTTTTCCAGCCTATTAGCGTCCTCCCACCCCTCATACCAAGACTGTACTGCCGCTTCCGTATTCTTTTTGGATGTTATTGGCGGAGTGTATATGTTCTGCTGAGTTCTCCCTACTGCATCTATTGTTCCCATATCACTGTCCTCCTTGCACAAATATTAAAAATTTAATTTCCTTTTAAAAGTTTAATACTGTCTGCACAGGATCCTGGCAATTTGGAAAAAATATCATCATATCTGGAAAAATCAGACTGTCTGCGCTTTTATTGTTTCTCAAACACAGGCATATACTCCACCGGAGCATCCACGCTTACCAGGTCATTCCCGTCATAAACCTGACCCGTGGAAGTCAATTTCCATTTCCCCTTTGGCAGATAGACTTCACGTTTAAACTCATTTAAGTGCAGAATCGGGGCAACCAGATACTTATCCCCAAACATATACTGAGATTTAAGTTCCCAGCATTTTTCATCCTCCGGAAACTCGTAAAACATGGCTCTAAGCAATGGGGAACCATTTACGTGGGCTTCCTCATACAGTTTTTTTAATATAATCGTGCATTGACATACGGATATCATAATACTGCCTCATAATTTTATAATTATCTTCGCCATAGCTCCAAAGCTCATTGGGCTGCCCGGTGCGGAGATATCCCCCGCCCCAGTCCCTGTCATCCAAGGTGGGTATATTATAAGGCCCTCTGTCCCCGTGCATGCGCAGCACCGGAGAGTAAACCGCAAACTGATACCAGCGGATTAAAAGCTGCCTGAAATCCGGGTCGTTTACATCATCTGTCATAAATCCTCCAATATCCGTAGTCCACCAGGGTATTCCCGCCAGCCCCATATTTAAACCGCACTGAATCTGGTCCTCAAGTGCCTCAAAAGTGCTTGGAATATCACCGGACCAGATGACATTTCCGTATTTTTGGGAGCCTGCCCAGGCGCAGCGGAGAAGATTTACCACTGTCCCCCTGGTAATCATAGGTCTGGGCTGCGCCCCGCTCCGTGCGGATTAAAAGGCCCTTTTCCATCATCGGGCCAAAATTTTCACTTCTTCTGTCCACAGAAGGCCACACAGAAACAATTACTTTTATCCCCTTCTCATGGAGTTCCTCCACCATAGCTTTCGGGTCAGGCCAGTATTTTTTGTCAAACTTCCAATCTCCCTGAAGGGTCCAGTGAAAGAAATCAATCACAATTTGGTCAATCTTTATCCCCTCTTTTTTATACTGCCGGGCCACGGACAAAACTTCCTCCTGGGTCCTGTAGCGGAGCTTGCACTGCCATAACCCCATCAAATCCTCCGGGAACATTTCTGCATGTCCTGTCACGTCCGTGTAATTGGAAAGAATCCCCTTGGGCGTGTCGGAAACGGCAGGGCTGCTGATACTGGCCCATTCCAAAAATCTTCTCCCCCTCATTGCTCTCAAATTTTACATTGAGAGAAAACTCACTTCCCCCTATACTTGCGGGCTGTTCTCCCAAAGAATACCGAAAGAAATGCCTTTAAAACTTTCCTCCTCCGCCTCCATGTGACCTTCCGGAAGAGGAGGTATGGGTAACGCTCCCCCCTGAATGGCTGGAACTGTCGTTTTCCGGTTTCCTCCTGCGGTTCACATGTCTGTACAAAAACATGTCACTCTGTTTTGTCAGATGCATACTATCTCTTTTTATGTAACTGTCCGCCATAGGCTGACTGTACACGGATTTAAGTTTTCCCCTCATCACACTGGTCACAATAAACGACAGAATAAACCCTGCTATCAATGCAATGGCAAGATTCATGAGAAAAGGAAAAGGCTCTTTGGGAAGATTCCCCACATCATAGGGCCGCCCCTCTCTCGCCTGGGTGATAAAAGCATCGCACAATTCTGCAAATGTGGTAAATGCAGCCCCATACTCACCGTCACTTAAATCCTCCAAAAAATTCTCCGATATATATTCCCGCCCTGCATCTGTAATTGCTGTAATTCCAAAACCTGTTGTGGATATATGCCAGTCCCGTTCTTCCATACTGATGAGAAACAAAACCCCGTCATAGGAATCCCCAAAACCATAACCGTTGTAATCATAAAAATCGTCTGCAAACTCCATGGGTGATTTCCCCTCCAGGGAGTCTGTGGTAACAATTACCAAATCAACCTGCTGCCGCTCACTTATCTCATCTAATTTATCCCTCAAGGCCGTTTCTTCGCTGTCAGTCAATAAATCCGCCCCATCCACAAGTCTTGGCGCATCCTCTGCGGCAAACACCGGGGATACCGAAAAAAATAGTAAAACCAATGCAAAATATACCATAAAAATTCTCTTCTTCATCTTCTGTCCCCCTTACAGTAACCATAGCAAATAGGATGCAGCAAAAACCGCCGCACTGATAATGCCGGTAAGCCCAAACAGCCATTTGCTGTATGCCGCTTTATCCAGCGGCAAATCCCCCACCATTTTTCCCGTCTGCCCATTCATGGCAAAAAGATAATTTTTTCCCTTCCAGGTGGTACTTAACAGCCATACGGGAAAAAGGGCATATTTGATTTTACCGTTGTGTAACTGAATACTGCCTGCTTCCCTGACAACGGTGGTATACCCCCTTACCGTGGAGCCAAAAGCATCCTCTGTGCTCTTGCGAATCCTTGTATTTGCACGTTCCACACTCTGCCCGGCATCCACATCATATTTATCCGCCAAATATCCTGCCAGATAGGCGGTTTTAAAATCCACCGCCTCTGAAAAATCAAAGGGCTCGATAGATTCCATAAGTTCATCCGGCATTTTCGTAGAGCCATCCACCGGAACTTTCTCAAATGCAATATTTCCGCCTCTCGTTACCGCAAAAAAGCTGGTTTCCGTATAATCATATTTGCTGTCGCTCCATGCACGGACCTTCGTTGCTTTATAACGTATATTTGCATCCGCACCGGCATCAAAAAGCCAGAAGGGAACATACACGCCTTTTACCTCATCAATGTGATTCTCTTCTTTAAACACTTTAGGAAGCAGGCGTTTTCCCTCATAATGTCTCTTTAATGCCGCTTTCGCTGCATTTTTATCCAGTTTGAAGGGAATCACATAATCCGGTTTCAATGCGCCTTTAAACTGTCCCATCAGAACAACAGGATTGCCGCAGTATGGACAGGAGAGAGCCGCCGCATTCTCATCACATACAATTTCACCGCCGCAGGACTTGCACACATAAGTGCGCAGCCCATCTGTCTCGCCGTCCTGCCACTCCTTCCCAGCAGAACTCTCCCACTTCATGTCATCTGCCCTGTCATTTTTCAGTTCGCTGTCATAACCTGCCAGGGTTTCCATCTCAAATTCCGTATCACAATAGGGACACTTCATCTTTTGTACGTTACTGTCAAAAGCAATCCCGCCGCCGCAGCACGGACACTTATATTCCTGTATTTCCCC
>Ga0137307_101036_pt1 | contig 28329 bp, 23 predicted proteins | sample NAcewD2O_March_2_FD_97180 | JGI IMG/M metagenome (GOLD analysis project Ga0137307, IMG submission 97180) | Mouse cecal microbial communities from Vienna, Austria - N-Acetylglucosamine amended D2O_March | ecosystem: Host-associated > Mammals > Digestive system > Large intestine > Cecum | place... | reverse complement strand
AAAGAGTGGATTATGATAGTGCGGAATATCCGGTTTATTCAGGATGTTTCTGTCTGAGCTGTTATCCGGGATATGCGGCGCCGCCTCACTGGCATGATGACATTGAATTTATCGTGATCTTAAAAGGCGCCATGACATACAATGTAAACGGGGAAATGACAGAACTGAACCCGCAGGAAGGGATATTTGTAAATTCCCGGCAACTGCATTTTGGCTATTCCGGAACAAATAAAGAATGTGAATTTATCTGTGTGCTTTTCCATCCGTTGTCGTTATGTCTGACGCCTGATATGGAGCGTAATTATGTAATGCCCCTTCTGCAAAATGAGGATATTCCCTTTCTGCATCTGCAAAATGCAACCTGGCACCAGGAAATCATGGAAGGGGTCAGAAAAATCCATTCCCTTAAAGGGGCTTCTGGCGCGGCGTTGAAAATACAGAGCATTTTTTCATGGATATGGGCAGTAATTTTTGAACATATGCCAAAAACTTACGGATTGGAACAAAAACATCATCATGACCTTTTCGTTCTTAAAAATATGATTGGCTTTATGCAGCAGCATTTCAGAGAACAGATAACTCTGGAACAGATTGCCGCCGCCGGAGGCGTTGGACAGAGCAAATGCTGTAAATTATTCCGTACCTGCCTGCACCAGACGCCCAATGTATATCTTACCAGGTACAGACTGAACCGAAGTGCGGAACTTCTGGTGAAGACAGATTTGAATGTTACGGAAATTGCATATGAAGTCGGATTTAACGGAGCCAGTTACTATGCGGAACTTTTTCACAGGCATATGGGAATGTCTCCTTCATCCTACCGAAAAAGCAGGACGGACCCTGAAGGAGCAGGGGAGAGAACAGCAGGTATGTGAGGCTGTTAATGAGTCAGAATATTGACAGCCAGAATTGCCGCTCCCAGAACAGCAAGGACAATACCGGTTACCCGGTTCAGAGTAGCCGCACTGGCTTTATTTGCGAATTTTGCCGCGACTCTTGCCCACAGCAGGGTGGAAGCCACACAGAACAACAGACACTTCAGGTCAGGCATTCCTCCAATGACAAAATGACTGGCTGCTCCGGTCAGGGCAGTAAAAGTCATGATAAACACACTGGTGCCTACTGCGGTTTTCAGTTCATATCCCAGAATACCGGTGAGAAGCAGAAGCATCATCATGCCGCCGCCGGCCCCGATAAAACCGCAGATAAATCCAACGGTGATTCCGCCGGCAATGGACTGGAAAGTACGCGTCCGGCTGTCCACAGATTCCATGGCTTCTTTTGTTGTCATCACAGGTTTTACAATGAATCTGATTCCCAAAAGCAATGTCATGAATACGGAAAAACCGCCCATTGTGGTATTGGGAACAAGACTTGCAGCCCAGCTTCCCAAAAGGGTGCAAAGCAGAACAGTAACCATCATAACCAGCCCGTTTCGGATATCCAGATTTTTGTTTTTTCCATACGTATAAGCGCTGACAGCACTGGCCAGCACATCACTTGCCAGTGCGATACCCACTGCTTCATAGGCAGGCATTCCCAGAAAAGTGATAAGCATGGGGCTGATGACCGCCGCGGCGCTCATACCTGCGAATCCGGTGCCAAGGCCTGCACCGATACCTGCGGCAAAACAAATCAGAAATTTAAACATGTGTTTCCTCCTTTGACTGATATAATTATATCATGAAAAAGAAAATGAACAAGCATAAATGAAAAAAACAGTTGACAGCAATACGTCAGTGTGCTAAACTATCTACAATCAAAATTGAATCAGACATAAAATCAATGAGCAAAAGTAGTACCATTGAAATCGTCCTCACAGAGAGTTATCGGCTGGTGGAAGATAACAGGAAATTTTTATGGGAATGGATTTGTAAGATGCAAAGCGAAATGCCAGTTCTGTGACAGCATGGAAACAGGCAGAGTAGCGGAAGCCGTGTCCTCACGTTACAGAGGTAAGATATCATGTGTATCGGATTGAGATTATAGAATTAGTGGCGGATATTTCTGATTGGAAGTATCTGTTTTTTTATTCTATGATGAAGCAGGGTGGCACCGCGGTTGTTATCGTCCCTGGTAAAAGTGAAAACTTTTACCAGGGATTTTTTTTACCTTACAGGAAATGACGTGTTACTGTGAAGTGTTAAAGTATATGAATTTCCTATAAGAGAACAACAATTATGCGCAGCTCGCGGAGAAGAAGTTTATTGCTGCGCAATCCGCTCGTGCGCGGAGAATTGCACAGCGCATTCTTTTTCAATAAAAAGGAGAGAAGATATGAAACGTATTTTAAGAGTATATCAGCGTACCGTCAGTATAGTCAGTGAAACGGCCATTGCCATGTATGAAAATCTGGCAGGAAAGCGCAGAGGATTTTTACTGGAGAGTTATGACAAAAATTATGACAGATATACATTGTTTGGCATGGAGCCGGAAGAAATCATTACCTCCAGGGGAGAGGCGCTGGTTATCCGCACCGGTCAGGGGGAAGAAGTGAGGGAAGGCAATCCGCTGGAGCTGCTGAAAGAATATTACAGTCAGTTTGAAATCAGAAAAGATGAGGATGGGCTGAAATTCAGCGGCGGCCTGGTAGGAAACCTGGGGTATGACTTTGTGAAATACACCGAGAAACTGCCGGACGAAAATCCGGACGAAATCGGGATAGAGACGATACAGATGATGCTGATGACAAAATTTATACTGATGGACCATGAGGCGGAAACTCTGACAGCCATTGTGCTGGGAGAGGACAGCGAGGATGGAAAGCGGCAGTCCCTGCAGGAAGCAGACGCATTGATTGCACGGGCGCGGGATTCCGGCAAACAGGAGCAGGAAGCGGTTTCCGTTGTCCATGACGGAAAAATCATTGGGAAATCCGATACGCTGGAAGAATACTGCAAAAAAGTGGAAAAGATAAAAAACTACATCCGGGAAGGCCATATTTTTCAGACCGTGCTGTCTCAGAGGTGGACTCTGGAGACGGGCCGGGAAGGTTTTGATTTGTACAAAGAACTGCGGGAACTGAATCCGTCGCCTTATCTTTACTATTTTAATTTCGGGGCGTTTGAAGTAATCGGAAGTTCCCCGGAAATGATTGTAAAACAGCAGGGCGGAAAAGTATTTACCTGTCCCATAGCAGGAACCAGAAAACGCGGGAAAGACCGGGAAGAAGATGAGTTCTTAAAACAGGAACTGCTAAATGATGAAAAAGAGCGCGCCGAACATGTGATGCTGGTGGATCTGGCCAGAAACGATATGGGAAAAATAGCTCAGTTCGGCACGGTGAAGGTGACACAGTTTATGGAGGTGCGGAATTATTCCCATGTCATGCACCTGGTATCCATGGTGGAAGGCCGGAAGAAAGGCAGATTTCATCCTGTGGATTTGGCAGCCTCCTTCCTTCCGGCAGGTACGTTAAGCGGCGCACCGAAGATTCGGGCCATGGAAATTATTGAGGAACTGGAAGAGAACCGCAGAGGCCTGTATGGAGGGGCCACAGGCTATCTGGATTTCAGCGGAGATATGGACTTCTGTATTACCATAAGAACCATGATAAAAAAGGGGAATAAAGTATACCTGCAGGCGGGAGCCGGAATTGTGGCCGATTCCCGGCCGGAACTGGAATACCGGGAATGCTGCAATAAGGTGATGGCGCTGGCCCGGACATTAGTGGAGGAGGAAAATTTATGATACTGCTGATTGACAATTATGATTCCTTTACTTACAACCTGTATCAGTATATGGGGACTTTTACACAGGATATTAAGGTTGTGCGCAATGATAAAATTACGATAAAAGATATCCGGGAATTAAGACCGGAAAAAATCGTACTGTCTCCTGGTCCCAAAAGTCCCGGAGACGCCGGAATCTGTATGGATGTGGTAAAAGAATTTCTGACGGAACTTCCCATTCTGGGCATATGCCTGGGGCACCAGTGTATCGGAGAGGCACTGGGAGGGACCGTCACTTATGCAAAGGAGTTGTTTCATGGAAAACAGTCTCTGATTTATCACAGTAAAACAGGAATATTTACAGGCATTGATTCTCCTGTCCGGGCGGCCAGATATCATTCTCTGGCTGTGCAGGAAGCAACCTTGCCGGAATGCCTTAAAGTGCTGGCCAGAACGGCAGACGGAGAACTGATGGCCATGGCCCACCGGGAATATCCGGTGGTGGGATTGCAGTTCCATCCGGAGTCTGTTTATACGGAACATGGAAAGCGGATGATTGATAATTTTGTGAATGGAGTGATTTGAAATGATTTTAGACAAAATAGTGGCAGATAAAGAACAGCGGCTTTTGGAGCAGAAATCCCGCATCAGCGAGACGGAAATGCGCAGGCGGGCAGAAACCTGTTCCAGGGCGTGCATCAGCTTCCGGGACGCGCTGGCCCGGCCGGGAATATCCATCATCGGAGAATTTAAGAAGGCGTCCCCCAGCCTGGGCGTCATAGACAGCAAAGGAACTCTGACGGAGCGAATCGGAGCATATAACGAATCGGCGGACGCTGTTTCCTGTCTCACAGAGGAAAATTACTTTCTGGGAAATGCACAGTATCTGGAGGAAATCCGAAGTATAACGCCTCTGCCCATTCTGCGCAAAGACTTTATGATTGATTCATACCAGTTTTATGAAGCCAGAGCCATCGGAGCAGACGCAGTTCTGCTGATTGCCGCCATTCTGGATGACGTTCAGTTGAAGGAATTTTACGGGCTGGCCGGGGAGCTTGGCATGGACGTTCTGGTGGAAACCCACAATGAGCGGGAAATGGAACGGGCCCTGAAGCTGGAGGCAAAAATCGTTGGTGTAAACAACCGGGATTTGCAGGATTTTACCATTCGCCTGGATACTACGGAACGGCTGGCTCCTATGGTTCCCAAAGGGAAAATTCTGGTGGCAGAGAGCGGAATTGTCACGGATGAGGATGTGAAATTCCTGAAAAAATGCGGGGCGGACGCATTTCTCATTGGCCGGGCCTTTATGGAGTCGGAGCATCCCAGGGAGCTGGCGTTACACTGGAAATCTCTGGAATAAAGAGAACATGAGGCATTCCGTGAAATGAAGAGGCAGGTGAGAGCATGAAATTACCGAAAATAAAAATCTGCGGTCTTACCAGAACGGAGGAAGCCGGATTTTTGAATGAATCGAAGGCAGATTACGCAGGATTCGTCTTTTATGAGAAAAGCAAACGGAGCGTAACCATGGCTCAGGCCGAAAATATCAGGAAGGAGCTGTCCCCGGAAATCCGGCAGGTGGCGGTGGTGGTCAGTCCCGAACGGAGCTTATGCCAGGAACTGGAACAGGCAGGATTTAATATTTTACAGATACACGGAAAGATGCATCCGGAGCTGCCGGAGCAGTCCCGGATTCCCATCTGGCGCGCCTGTAACCTGAAAAATATCCGGGAACTGGAGCGTCTGGAACATCATGAGAACATAATCGGTTATGTGGCGGACGCCGGGCAGGCAGGGGGCGGAATCCCCTTTGACTGGCAGAACTGCCGGAATGGGCGGGAATGGAAAGAGCGGTATTTTCACGGCAAAACATTCGTACTGGCCGGAGGCCTTTCCTGCCGGAATGTGGGAGAGGGAATCCGGCGGTTTCATCCCGATGTGGCGGATGTGAGCTCCGGTGTGGAAAGCAGCTTCCGGAGAAGTTCGGATAATCAGGAAATAAGAAGAAAAGACAGAAAATTAATTTTTGATTTTATAAAAGAAGTGAGAGGGCAGGAATATGGAACATAACGCAGATAAGAGATATTACGGAGCATATGGCGGACAGTATGTGTCGGAATCACTGATGAATACGCTGGAAGAACTGGAAGCAGCTTTTGAGGAAGCCATCCGGGATGAAAAATTTCTGGAAGAATACCGGTATTATTTAAAACAGTATGTGGGAAGGGAAACACCCCTTTATTATGCAAAACGCCTGAGTGAGAAATACGGTACAAAAATTTATCTGAAACGGGAGGATTTGAACCATACGGGAGCACACAAAATCAATAATGTAATCGGACAGATTCTTCTGGCCAGACGGATGGGCAAAAAGAAAGTGATTGCCGAGACCGGGGCCGGGCAGCATGGAGTGGCTGCCGCCACGGGAGCAGCACTGATGGGTATGGAATGTACCGTGTATATGGGGGCGGAAGATATCCGGCGACAGGCATTAAATGTATTGCGCATGGAACTGCTGGGCGCCAGGGTGGTGGAAGTTACCTCCGGAAGCAAAACCCTCAAAGACGCCACCAACGAGGCTATCCGTACCTGGTCCAAAACAGCGGAAGACACCTTTTATGTAATAGGCTCTGCCGTGGGCCCGTACCCCTATCCCAAAATGGTAAAGGAATTTCAGCGGGTCATCAGCCAGGAAGCCAGAAGGCAGATTCTGGAAGCGGAAGGCAGACTGCCGGATACGGTGCTGGCATGTGTGGGCGGCGGCTCCAATTCTATCGGGATGTTTGCAGAATTTCTGGAGGATACTTCCGTTCATCTGGTTGGCGTGGAAGCCGCGGGGCTTGGAATTGAAACAGGCAGACACGCCAGTGCCATGGCATTGGGACAGCCGGGAACCCTTCATGGCATGAAATCTTATCTGCTGCAGAATGAAGACGGAAATATACAGCTTGCCTATTCCATTTCCGCCGGACTGGATTATCCGGGCGTGGGGCCGGAACACGCATATCTGCGGGATACGGGAAGGGTGGAATACGTGTCAGTCACGGATACGGAAGCCATGGACGCACTGCAGGAGCTTTGCAGGCTGGAAGGGATTATTCCCGCCATCGAGAGCGCCCATGCCCTGGCATATGCCAGAAAGCAGGCAGAAAATATGAAGAAAGACGACATTATGCTGATATGTCTTTCCGGCCGGGGAGATAAGGACGTTCAGACAGTAGCAGATTACAGGAAAGGAGCAGGAAAATGAAAAACAGAATTGAACAGAAAATGGAACAGCTGGAAAGCCGGCAGGAAAAGGCATTTATTACGTATATGACCGCAGGGCTTCCGGATTTTGCAGGATGCAAAGAACTGATAAGAACACAGGAGAAGGCAGGCACGGATATCCTGGAGCTGGGGATTCCCTTTTCCGACCCGGTGGCAGACGGGCCGGTGATTCAGAACGCTTCCTGCAAAGCCATTCAGCAGGGCGTCAGCCTGAAAAAAGTATTTGAAATGATGCAGGAAATCCGGGCAGAGGGCGTGGAAATCCCCATTATTTTCATGCTGTACTATAATACCATTTTTCATTGCGGACTGGAACATTTTGTGTCAGAATGCGTGCGGTGCGGTGTGGACGGTGTGATTGTACCGGATTTGCCCCTGGAGGAACAGGAGGAACTGAAACATGCGCTGGAACCGGAACATGCCCCCATACTGATACAGCTTGTATCGCCAGTGTCAGCGTCCCGTGTTCCCCATATTCTGGAGAATGCCAGGGGATTTGTATACTGTGTGTCAGGCATGGGCGTAACAGGCCAGAGCGGAGCATTTCACCGGGAAATCATCCGTTACCTTTCCGCAGTAAAGGCAGTTTCCGGAATTCCCGTGATGATGGGATTCGGGATTCGCAGTGCAGAAGACGTGGCGCCCATGAAGGATATCATTGACGGTGCCATCGTAGGTTCGCATTTTATCAGCCTGATGGAGGAATATGGCTATTCGCCGGAAAAAGCCGGGGCGTACTGCCGTACCTTCCGGCAGCAGTTAAATGCATTGTAATAAATATAAGAAGTGTAATAATTCCTGTGGTTCAGATTTGGAAAAGAGGTTGGAAATATGAAAGAAGCGATTCAGAAAGTGGTAGACGGACAGAATTTAACAGAGGAAGAAGCAAAAAGAGTCATGAACATTATGTTAAGCGGAGAGGCAGGCCAGGCTCAGCTGGGCGCATTTCTCACAGCCCTTCGCATGAAAGGAGAAACCCTGGAAGAATTAACGGGATTTGCGGCAGTATTAAAGGAGAAAGCAGAGCATATCGCTCCGAAGGTGGAGAATTATCTGGATCTGGTGGGAACCGGAGGAGACAGGACCTTTACTTTTAATGTGTCCACGACAGCGGCATTTGTGGCGGCAGGGGCAGGACTTCCCATTGCAAAACACGGAAACCGTTCCATTTCCAGCAAAAGCGGCGCCGGCGATGTACTGGAAGCGCTGGGAGTCAACATCATGGCGGAACCTCAGGTGGTAACCAGATGTGTGGAGGAGGCAGGCATTGGATTTATGTTTGCCCAGAATTTTAATAAATCCATGAAATATGTGGGGCAGGCCAGGACAGAAATGGGAATCCGTTCCGTATTTAATATTCTGGGGCCTCTGGCCAATCCTTCGGATGCGAAATTCATGGTGGTAGGGGTATATGACCCTGCTCTGACAGACATGGTGGCAAAGGTTCTGAGTCGGCTGGGTGTGGTAAGGGGATATGTGGTGAGCGGTGAGGACCATATGGACGAATTTACCCTGACCGGGAAAACCACGGTTTCCGAAATCAGCGAAGGAAAGGTGACAACCCGTCAGGTAACACCGGAGGAATTCGGCCTGAAAGAGGCCTCTCTGGAGGAACTGCAGGGCGGAAACGGGGCGCAGAATGCCAGAATTACCACCGCCATTCTCAAAGGGGAAGAACGGGGCGCCCGCCGGGAGATTGTGCTGCTGAACGCAGGAGCCGCACTGTGCGCAGGCGGCAGAGCCGCAACCATAAAAGAAGGAATCGTTATGGCGGCAGAATCCATAGATTCCGGAAAAGCGTATCACGTTCTGGAAGAACTTGTGAAAATATCCAATGAACCCTCAGCGGCCTGAAATGGCATTAGATAATTGCAAAACTGTTAAGTTTTGCAATTATCTATGAAATGGTATGAATTAATGGTATAATACTGAAAAAGGCAGAAAAATTGTAGCAGTTCAGCCATAGCCTGTACTGTTACGGAAAATTCACAGTCAGGAGAGGTCAGGCAGAATGGAAGAAGCAGTTGTTACGCTGAAAAAGGGCGCAGGGAGAACCATAAAATCCGGCGGACTCTGGATTTATGACAATGAGATTGCATCAGTGGAAGGAGATGTTGCAGACGGAGATGTGGTATCCGTCCATGATTTTGACGGTTATCCCATGGGAAAAGGGTTCCTCAATCCCAAATCCAAAATCAGCATACGCATGATGTCACGGGATAAAGAGCAGAAAATAAATGCAGATTTTATAAAAAGGCGGGTCAGGAATGCCTGGGAATACCGGAAGAAAACGGTGGATACCAGTTCCTGCCGGCTGATTTTCGGAGAGGCCGACTGGCTGCCGGGGCTGGTGGTGGATAAATTCTCGGATGTTCTGGTGGTACAGTCCCTGGCCCTGGGCATTGACCGGTTCAAAGAGGAAATTATAGAGGATTTGAAAGAATGCATGGCAGAGGACGGCGTCCGGATTCGGGGCGTTTATGAGCGCAGCGACGCAAAGGTGCGCAGACAGGAAGGCATGGAGCTGCAGAAAGGCTTTCTGGGGCCGGAATTTGACACAAAAGTGGAAATTGTGGAAAACGGCGTCCATTATCTGGTGGATGTGAAAGACGGGCAGAAAACAGGATTTTTCCTGGACCAGAAATACAACCGGAAGGCTATTCAGCCTCTGTGCGTCCATGCAAAAGTACTGGACTGTTTTACCCATACGGGTTCTTTTGCATTAAACGCCGGGATTGCCGGGGCAGATTCGGTGCTGGGAGTGGACGCCTCCCGCCTTGCAGTAACCCAGGCGCAGGAAAATGCGGTTCTGAACGGGCTGTCTGATCGGGTGAAATTCCCCTGTGAGGATGTGTTTGAGCTGCTGCCGGAGCTGGAGCGCCGGGGAGAAACCTTTGACGTGGTGATTCTGGACCCGCCTGCCTTTACCAAATCCAGAAATTCCATAAAAAATGCGGTGAAAGGGTACCGGGAAATCAATCTTCGGGCCATGAAGCTGGTGAAAGACGGAGGATATCTGGCCACCTGCTCCTGTTCCCATTTTATGGACGCGGAGCTCTTTGCCAGAACTATCCGCCAGGCGGCGGACAATGTGCACAGGCGCCTGCGGCAGGTGGAATTCAGAACTCAGGGGCCGGATCATCCCATTTTGTGGGCGGCAGAAGAATCTTATTACCTGAAATTCTATATATTTCAGGTGTGCAGGGAGATTTAGGCTGCCCGTCGGCAGACAGAACAGTATGGTGAGGATAGAATCATGAATATATTAGCAGCGGAACATTTGCGGAAAGCATATACGGCAGAACGGATTTTGCTGGAGGATGCTTCTTTCAGCCTTCAGGAAGGCGAAAAAGTCGGAGTAATCGGCGTCAACGGTATGGGGAAATCCACTCTTTTAAAACTCATTGCAGGAGTGGAGGAACCGGACGGGGGCGCTGTTGTTATGGGAAACCATGTGAAAACAGCTTACCTGGAGCAGACGCCTGTGCCGGAAGACACGGACAGTATTTTACAGGCAGCCCTGAAAGGCCTGGACGTTCAGGACGGGGGAATGGAAGGGGAGGCCAAATCCATGCTGCACCGCCTTGGGTTTTCCGATGTGAGGCAACCGGTAAAACATCTGTCCGGGGGACAGAAAAAGCGTGTGGCTCTGGTCAATGTATTGCTGCAGCCGGTGGAAATCCTGATTCTGGATGAGCCCACCAACCATCTGGACAGCGAGATGGCCGGATGGCTGGAAGATTATCTTGTAAGGTTCCGGGGCGCTGTGGTGATGGTAACCCATGACCGGTACTTTCTGGATGGGATTGCAGACCGGATTGTAGAGGTGGACCGTGGAAATATTTACAGCTATCCGGGGAATTATGCCGATTATGTGGCGTTGAAAATCCAGAGGCAGAATATGGAGCAGGCCAGTCAGCGGAAACGGAAAAGTATCCTGAAAAAGGAACTGGCCTGGCTGGCCAGAGGGGCAAGGGCCCGTTCCACCAAACAGAAAGCCCATATTCAGCGGATTGAAGACATGCTGGCTCAGGACGGGCCGCCGGAGGAAAAAAGAGTGGAGATGTCTTCGGCCTCCACCCGGATGGGGAAGAAGACCATCGAGGTCAAAGGACTGTCCAAATCATATGGAGACCAGATATTAATTCAGGATTTTACTTATATATTTCTGAAGGGAGAGCGGATTGGAATTATAGGGCCCAATGGCTGCGGGAAATCCACTCTGCTGAAACTGATTCTGGGACAGGTGGTTCCGGATGAGGGCAGCGTGGAGCAGGGGGAGACCATTCGAATCGGTTACTTTTCTCAGGATAATTCCCATATGGATGAAAACATCCGGGCCATCGACTATGTACGGGAAGCAGGGAATTATGTGGATACCGGAGACGGGAAAATCAGCGCGGCCATGATGATGGAGCGTTTTCTGTTCGACGGCGCCATGCAGTGGACTCCGGTGGGGAAACTGTCCGGAGGGGAACGCAGAAGACTGTATCTGCTGCGGGTGCTGATGGGAGCGCCCAATGTGCTGATTCTGGACGAGCCCACCAACGATTTGGATATACAGACACTGAGCATACTGGAGGATTATCTGGATTCCTTTGAAGGGATTGTGATTGCCGTGTCCCATGACCGCTATTTTCTGGAGCGTGTGGCTGCCAGAATTTTTGCATTTGAGGGACAGGGCCATTTGCAGCAGTATGAGGGAGGCTACCTGGATTATCTTAATGTCGGAAAAGAACCGTGTTCCAGAGGGGAACCGGCGGCCGGAGCAGGAAAAGCGGCGAAAGCGGCCAGAGAGACGTCGAAAGGAAAGCCGAAATACGGAGAGAAAAAACTGAAATTCACCTATAAAGAACAGAGGGAATATGAGGTTATAGAGCAGGAAGTGGCCGGACTGGAAGAAAAGCTGGAAAAGCTGGAAGACGACATGATGAAACATGCCACCAATTCCCTGCGGCTGTCGGAACTCACAGAGGAAAAGGAGCGGACAGAAGCAGAATTGGAAGCGAAAATGGAGCGGTGGGTATATCTGAGTGAGCTGGCGGAAAAGATTGCAGAACAGAACAGTTAGCAGGAGGAGCTATGGATACGAAATTTCAGAAAAAGCACGAATCGGACATGTCGAGGAAAGAAAAAAGAGAACTGGAGCGTGAAAAACTGGCTTCCATGAGCGGGAACGAAAAACTGGAATATATTCTGAGCTATTATAAGTTCCATATTGCGGCTCTTGCGGGTCTTATTGTGCTGGTTGTGGGAATCGGCGTGTGGCTGGACAGCTTTCGGAATGAAACCATGATATATACGGCGGTTATCAACGGAAAAGAACTGGATACAGGAATCATGGAACATTTTCAGGCATACCGGGGAGACGACAGCCGGAGGCATAAGTATATGCTGGATACCTCCGTGGCCTTTTCCGGCCAGGACGGTTCCGGGGAGCTGGATTATGCCAGTCAGATGAAAATGGTTACGCTGGTGGGAGCCAATACAGCAGATGTTTTTATCTGTCCGGAAGAAGTGTATGAGGAATATGCAGGAGAGGAAAATTTTCTGGTTCCGGTGGAAGAACTGATGGGAGCAGAATTTGTGTCTGCCCATGAAGACATCTGCCGGCAGGACGCAGTCCGCATCGAAGACAGTGAAATATTGCAGCAATACGGATATCAGAGCCGGGGGCCGGCGTATTTTATCGTATTTCGCTATTCCGGGCATCAGGATGTGGCGGCAGATTTTCTGGAATTCCTGACGGGACAGGAAGACTGAGGGGATTGGTACCATCCCCCCCCGTGTCTGCGGACAGAAGATTTTCCGGAGGTGACGGATGCCCGGCATCCACTACTTCCCTGGCCGGACACCGTGCAACGTGGTGCGCGGTGCCGTGTGAACAGTAACGGAGAATTTCTGTAACAGGGAAGATTCTGCAAAAGCCCTTTTCTTTTTATGGAAAAGGTATTATAATAGCAAAGAAGTGATTTGAAAAACGGGGAAGCGGAGTGCTTCCCTTTATGTAACAGGAAAAGGGGAATACTATGGCGTATCAGATTATTACGGATGGTTCCTGCGATTTGGGCGTGGAAGCGGCCAGTCAGGCAGGAGTGCGGGTGGTACCGTTTTATGTGACCTTTGACGGACAGACATACCGGAAAGAAATTGAGGAAATCAGCGTGCGGACGTTTTATCAGGAAATGGTGGATAATCCGGATAAATTTCCCAAATCTTCCCTTCCTTCCGTGCAGGATTATGTGGAAGCCTTTACACCTTATGCAAAAGAGGGTAAAGATATTATCTGCCTGTGCATTACCACGAAATTCAGCGGTTCTTACAATTCGGCCAGAACAGCCGCCGATTTGCTGCTGGAGGAATATCCCGATATTCGGATTCAGGTGGTGGATACCACCATGGATACGGTGCTGCAGGGGCTTCTGGTACTGGAGACCGTGCGGATGCAGCGGGACGGGCTGTCTTTTGAAGAAACACTGGAAAAAATAGAGAAAATCAAGCCAACCGGAAGAATTATATTTACCGTGGGAAATTATGAATACCTGATTCACGGAGGAAGAATCGGCAAAGTAATGGGTACGGCGGCTTCCACCCTTGGAATCAAACCACTGATTATGCTGAGGGAAGGAGAGATTTTCCCCACAGGGATTGTCAGAAACCGGAAAAAGGGGCTGAAGCGCCTGACGGAACAGACAAAAGAGCATTTTGAGAAAACGGGTGAATCTCCCGACGACTATCAGATTGTGGTAGGGTACGGTTATAATTATGAGGAGGCAGAGGAATTCCGGAATCAGCTTCTGGCATCTTTGAAGACTTATTCCGGATATGAGAAGATTGAAATCTATCAGATTGGAGCCACCATAGGAGTTCATACGGGCCCCCATCCGCTGGGTCTGGGGCTTTTGAAAAAATACGACAGATAACAGAAAAATACAACAGATTTTACCTTTTTGTGCGTATATTGTGATGAAAGACGTACAGAACGGAGGACATCATGCAGATAATTATTGTGGGTTGTGGAAATGTGGGCACAACTCTGACAGAACAGTTGAGTAAGGAAGGGCACAATATTACCGTAGTAGATACAGACTCCCTGAAGGCGGAATCCGTGGCAAACCGGTTTGATGTTATGGGAGTGGTGGGAAACGGAGCAAGTTTTACAGTGCAGAACGAAGCGGGAATTGAGGAGGCGGATCTGCTGATAGCAGTTACCACTTCCGATGAATTAAATCTGCTGTGCTGCCTGATTGCCAGAAAGGCGGGCGGCTGCAACACCATTGCCAGGGTGCGCAATCCCATTTACAATAAGGAGATAGCCTATATCAAGGAAGAACTGGGATTATCCATGATTATCAACCCGGAATATGCGGCGGCCTGTGAGATTGCCCGCCTGCTGAAGTTTCCTTCCGCCATCAAGGTAGACACCTTTGCCAAAGGAAGGGTGGAGCTTATGAAATGTAAAATCGGAGAAGGCTCTGTGCTGGGCGGAAAGCCTCTGACTTATATTTCCGGCGGACTGAAATGCGACGTGCTGATTTGCTCCGTGGAGCGGGGAGAAGAAGTCTATATCCCTTCCGGTAATTTTGAGCTGCAGGAAAAAGATGTGATTTCCATCATAGCTTCTTCCAGAAAAGCCAATGAATTTTTTCGGAAAATCGGAATGACCACCAACCGGATTAAAAACTGTATGATTATCGGCGGCGGGGAGACTACATATTATCTGGCAAAACAGCTTCTGCCCATGGGTATGGAAATCAAAATCATTGAGCAGGACAAACAGCGCTGCAATGAGCTGAGCGAGCTTCTGCCCCAGGCCATGATTATCCATGGAGACGGGACGGAACGGAATCTTCTGTATGAAGAAGGAATGCCCCAGGCCCATTCCTTTGTGTCCTGGACCAATCTGGATGAAGAAAATATAATGCTGAGCCTGTTTGCAAAAAGTGTGTCAAAGGCAAAAACCATCACCAAGGTTCACCGGATTGCCTATGATGAGATTCTGGACAGTATGGATCTGGGCAGTGTGCTTTATCCCAAGCATATTACCGCCGAGTATATTCTCCAGTATGTGCGGGCCATGCAGAATTCCATCGGCAGCAATATTGAGACACTGTACCAGCTGATTGAGGATAAGGTGGAAGCACTGGAATTCCGGGTGCATGAGAAATCGGAGCTTGTGGGCGTTTCCCTGAAAGAGCTGCGCCTGAAAGAAAATCTTCTGATTGGCTGTATCAACCGGAAAGGAAATATAATCACGCCGGGAGGTCAGGATACCATTGAAGTGGGCGATACGGTAGTAGTGGTAACCACCAGTCAGGGATTCCATGATCTGAAAGATATTCTGGCATAGGCGGAGGAGAACGGGTTATGAATTATTCGATTATCAGGTATATTCTCTGCCGGGTACTGGAATTTCAGGCATGGTTTCTGGCTCTTCCCTGCGCAGTGGCACTGATTTACAAGGAAAAAGAAGGATGGGCATACGGAGTGGTACTGGTGGGCTGTCTTCTGCTGGGGGCCCTTGGCAAAATGAAAAAGCCCAAAAGCAATGTGTTTTACGCCAGAGAAGGATTTGTGACAGTATCCTTAAGCTGGATTGTGCTGAGTCTTACGGGAGCGCTGCCCCTGTACCTGTCCGGAGAGATTTCCAGTTACACAGAAGCATTGTTTGAGATTATTTCCGGTCTGACCACTACGGGGGCCAGTATTCTGCAAGATGTGGAAGTTCTTTCCAGATGTAATCTGTTCTGGCGCAGTTTCAGCCACTGGATTGGCGGAATGGGGGTACTGGTGCTGATTCTGGCTATTCTTCCGCTGGCAGGAGGCTACAATATGCATCTCATGCGGGCGGAGAGCCCTGGGCCCACAGTGGGAAAACTGGTTCCGAGGGTGAAAAACACAGCCCGGAATCTGTATAAAATGTATGTGGTTCTGACTATTGTTCAGATTCTGCTGCTGCTGATTACCGGGATGTCCCTGTTTGAATCCCTGACGCTGTCGTTCGGTACTGCCGGAACCGGAGGATTCGGTGTGCTGAACAGCAGTATCGGGTCGTATTCCATGGCCTCCCAGGCAGTGATTACGGTTTTTATGATTTTATTCGGTATAAATTTTAACGTATATTACCTGCTCTGGACCAGAAAGCCTCTGCAGGCGCTGCAGCATGAGGAAATGAGATATTATCTGGGACTGATTCTGGCGTCTGTCCTCCTGATTACCATAAATATCAGAGGAGGATTTCAGTCTGTATTTGACGCTTTTCATCATGCGGCCTTTCAGGTGGCGTCCATTATCACCACCACAGGCTATTCCACCACGGATTTTAACCAGTGGCCGGAATTTTCCAAAGTCATTCTGGTGCTGCTGATGTTTGCGGGAGCCTGTGCAGGCAGTACCGGAGGGGGAATTAAGATTTCCCGTGTGGTTATTATGATGAAACTGGTAAAAAATGAACTGTCTTACCTGATTCATCCAAAAAGGGTGCGGCAGATACATTTTGAGAAACGAGTGGTCAACAAGGATGTACTGCGCTCGATTTGCGTGTTTTTTATTGCCTATGCCTTTGTATTTGCTCTGTCCCTTCTGCTGATTTCCCTGGACGGGCTGGATTTTACCACCAATTTTACTGCGGTGGCAGCCACATTGAACAATATCGGGCCGGGGCTGGAGCAGGTGGGGCCGGCGGCTAATTTTGCGGTGTATTCCCAGCCGGCCAAATATGTGCTGATGTTTGACATGCTGGCAGGACGCCTGGAACTGTTTCCCATTCTGCTGCTGATGGCTCCCTCCACCTGGAAACGGAGGTAAGGTATGCGTCAGATGGAATTTAAAATGGAACGTACAGGATTGCTGCAGGAAGGCGATGTGCTTCCGGTAACGGAAGGGAAACTGCCCACTTCTTATTATTACACGCTGGGCAAAGCCTATGCCATGTCGGCCAATTACAGCTTCAGCCAGCGATTGAAATCCACAGAAGGAAAAGTGGTGAGTATCCATGAGACGCCGAAAGGATTTTTTGTGACGGTGGAATTTGACGAAGATGAAATATCCGGCAGGCATTTATGACAGATCCGTCAGAATTGAGGAAGTATATGGAATCACGGGTAGCCATTATCGGCATTATTGTAGAAGAGGAAGAATCTGTGGAAGCGCTGAACGGGATTCTTCACGGATACGGAACGTATATTATCGGGAGAATGGGAATTCCCTACCCCAAAAAGGGAATCAATATTATCAGCATTGCGGTGGATGCACCCCAGGATATTATCAGCGCCCTTTCCGGGAAACTGGGGAAGCTGGCCGGAGTCAGCAGTAAAACCGCCTATTCCAAAATGTAACAGTTTTACAATTGTCTGAATTGTCTGAACAGGAAAGGAGCAGCCATGAGTCTGAACAGTACCCCATCCGCAGACCGCATACATATTGGTTTTTTCGGGAGAAGAAATGCAGGAAAATCCAGTCTGGTCAACGCAGTGACCGGACAGGAACTGGCAGTAGTGTCTGAAATCAGAGGAACCACCACGGACCCGGTGCAGAAAGCCATGGAGCTCCTGCCCATGGGGCCTGTGGTAATCATTGACACCCCTGGAATTGATGATGAAGGCGCCCTGGGAGAATTGCGTGTCAGAAAAACCAGACAGATTCTGAATAAGACAGACGTGGCTGTGCTGGTTACGGACAAAACCGCAGGTTTTACAGAGGCGGAACGGGAACTGGCGGGCCTGTTTCAGGAAAAGAAGATTCCCTATGTGGTGGCTGTGAATAAAGCTGATCTGACAGATTCCCCGGAAGAGAAACACGCAGAACAGCAGCAGGAGGGCAGTGCAGGTGCCGGATGGGAGCCGGATGCAAAGCGATGTATTTCTGTCAGTGCCAGGACGGGATTCGGGATAGAAGAATTAAAGGAGAAAATTGCCGGGCTGGCAGTGAAATCCGGGCCGGAAGGCAGAATTGTGGGGGATTTGCTGAAGCCTTCGGATTTCGTGGTGCTGGTGGTACCCATAGACAGTGCGGCTCCCAAAGGCAGGCTGATTCTGCCCCAGCAGCAGACCATTCGGGATATTCTGGAGGCAGGTGCGGTTTCCATTGTCATAAAAGAAACCGAAGTAACACAGACATTACAGGAACTGGGGAAGAAGCCTGCTCTGGTCATTACGGACAGCCAGGTTTTTGCCGGGGTCAGCAAAGATACGCCGGAGGAAATTCTCCTTACTTCTTTTTCTATTCTGTTTGCCCGGTACAAAGGAAATCTGCGGACAGCAGTACGGGGTGCGGCTGCCATAGATACACTGCAGGAGGGGGATAAAATCCTGATTTCAGAAGGCTGCACCCATCATCGTCAGTGCGACGATATCGGCTCTGTGAAGCTGCCCCGGTGGCTCAGGGAGTACACAAAGAAGCAGCTTTCCCTTACGTTTACTTCAGGAACGGAATTTCCGGAGGATTTGACAGATTATAAGCTGGTAATTCACTGCGGCGGCTGTATGCTGAATGAGCGGGAGATGAAATATCGGCTGAAATGTGCGGCGGACCAGTATATTCCCATGACCAATTACGGAACTGCCATTGCCCATATGCAGGGGATTCTCAGACGAAGCGTACAGATATTCCCGGAAGTTCTGGCAGAGCTGCCGGAATAGCACAGGCAACTGCCTGACGGAATAACAGGCAGAAAGGAGGCGGAACATGTCGGAACGTATCCTGGTGGTAGATGATGAAACAGAGGTGGCGGATTTGCTGGAGCTGTATCTGGAACATGAGGGATATGAGATTCTGAAATATTATCGAGGGCAGGAAGCGCTGGCCTGTGTGGAGCAGGAGCATGTGGATTTGGCTGTTCTGGATTTGATGCTGCCCGATGTGGACGGCCTTCGCCTCTGTCAGGAAATCCGGAAACGGTATTATTTTCCCATCATTATGCTGACTGCCAGGGTGGAAGACGTGGATAAAATCAACGGTCTGATGCTGGGCGCCGATGATTATATCACCAAGCCTTTCAATCCGCTGGAGGTGGTGGCGCGGGTAAAAACCCAGCTGCGCCGGTACCACCGTTACAATGAACAGGAAGCCGGAAAGGCGCCGGAGGAAAATCAGGACGAACTGGATATCCGGGGACTGATTATGAACAGACGGAATCACCGCTGTTCTCTCTATGGAAAGAATCTGGAACTGACGCCGCTGGAATTTGAAATTCTCTGGTATCTCTGCCGCCATCAGGGAGAGGTGGTTTCCTCTGAAGAACTGTTTGAGGCGGTCTGGAAAGAGAAATATCTGGACAATAACAACACCGTTATGGCCCATATCGGCAGAATACGGGAGAAAATGCAGGATTCTTACCGGAATCAGAAGTTTATAAAAACGGTCTGGGGGGTTGGCTATACCATTGAGAAATGAAAAACAGATTAAACAGGTCATTCTCCATCGGTTTTTCCGGAAAATGCTGGGGGCAGGTTCTGTCTGCATGGGCCTGCTGGTGCTTCTGCTTTTTCTGGGAAAAACCATATGCGATGCTTATATATGGTACGGAACGGAAGGGTTTTATCCGATGCTTCACTGGATTTCGGAAAATCAGGGAATTTTCGTATGCGTGATGTTTCTGGCGGGGCTCCTGATTATCGGTATTTTTTACTGGATAAAACTGCTGAATTATTTTCAGGAAGTGCTGGGAGCCATGGAGCATCTCACGGAAGAATCCGGACTGATTCAGCTTCGGGGAGAACTTCGGGAAGTGGAACAGTATATGAATCAGGTACAGCGTCAGAATCAGAAAAACCGGGAGCTGGCCAGGGAGGCGGAGCAGCGGAAAAATGACCTGATTGTCTATCTGGCCCATGATCTGAAAACTCCCCTTACCTCCGTTATTGGTTACCTTACCCTGCTGCGTGAGGAGCGGGAGATTTCTCCGGAGCTTCAGGAGAAATACCTGTCTGTTTCTCTGGAAAAGGCGGAGCGGCTGGAAACTCTGATCAATGAATTTTTTGAGATTACCAGATTTAACCTGACCCATCTGGAACTGGAAACCTCCACCATATCACTGAAACTGCTGCTGGAACAGACGGTATTTGAATTTCATCCGATATTTCAGGAAAAAAATCTCACCTGCAGGCTGACGGTGGAGCCGGAAGACCTGAAAATTACCTGCGATTCGGAAAAGCTGCAGCGGGTTTTTGACAACCTGCTGCGGAATGCAGTGCTTTACAGCTATGAGGATACGGAGATTCGGCTGCGGGCAGAATCATCGGAAGACCGGGTGTACATTCAGGTGGAAAACAGAGGCGCCACCATTCCGGAAGAAAAGCTGGAACGGGTGTTTGAACAGTTTTACCGGCTGGACAGCGCAAGACAGAGCAAAGGAGGCGGCGCCGGGCTGGGCCTTGCCATTGCCAGAGAAATTGTCCGGCTGCACAAGGGCAGTATAAAAGCGGAGAGCCGGCAGGAACGGACAGTATTTACCGTAGAACTGCCTCTGGCTGCAGCTTCCGGATGAATAAAAGCATAATAATTCCGAATCACAGTGCAAATCTTCATAATTTCTTAAAAATTTTGCGAGAAAAAACGTGAGATTTGCCAAACTCCTTTTTTTATAATTATCCTGTACAGAACAGGAAAATGAGCGTGAGAAAGGAGTTTATATGAGACAGGGAAATGCAAAACGCCGGAGAGAACGAAGACGCAGGAAAATAAGACGCATGGCAGCAGGAATGGGGATGTTCCTGATTCTTGCGGCGGTTCTTCCGGCTGCGGGGCGTATCCGGCAGCAGGGATCCGGGGCCGCAGAGGCAGAACGTTGTTTGCAGAGCCTGAAAGAAAAGGGAGAGGATTATCCCCAGGAGCTGGAGGAAATGCTGGAGCATAATCCGGAAACAGCCGATTTTGTGGCAGGTTATCCCAGCCGGGCGGATTATCTTGGAAAAGAGATAGATCTGACCTCAGATTATCAGCCGGGACAGGTTCCTCTGCTGATGCAGTGGGACAGGCGCTGGGGATACGACAGTTACGGACAGGAGATGGTTGGGGTGGCAGGCTGCGGCCCCACCTGCATGACCATGGCTTACCTGTATCTGACCGGAGATACTGCCATGAATCCCCGGAAAATGGCGGCGTATGCATATGACAGCGGATTTTATACGGAGGCAGGGACAGGCTGGGATTTCTTTATCAGAGGCGCCGGGGAACTGGGGCTGTCAGGCAGGGAACTTCCTCTTGGGGAGACGCAGATAAAGCAGGCTCTGGACCAGGGAGGCCTGGTAATCTGCAGTATGCGTCCCGGTGACTTTACCACCACCGGTCATTTTATACTTTTGCGGAGCTATGATGACAACGGGTTTTATGTCAATGACCCAAACAGCAGGGAAAACAGTGAAAAACAATGGGATTTTGATACCTTAAGCCCTCAGATTAAGTGTTTGTGGAATATTATGTAAACCGCTGAACACAGGAAAGGAAAGAGAAGTATGAAATATCAGGCAGTTGTTTTTGATTTTGACTATACGCTGGGAGACTCCACAGAGGGAATGTTGTCATGTGTCAATCATGGACTGGGAAGCCTGGGCATTCCTCTGGCCGAACGGGAAGCAGTTCGGAGAACAGCCGGGCTTTCCATGAAAGATATTTACCGGGAGCTCACCGGGGATCAGGAAGAAGCAAAAGCAGTACTGTTTGAAATTTATTTCCGGGATATGGCGGATCTGGTCATGGTAGCCTATACGAATCTGTATCCGGACGCCCTGGATTTGCTCCGTTCTCTGAGAGACAGGAACATCCGGACGGGAATCGTCACAGCAAAATACCACTGTCAGATTGACGCAATTCTGGATAAGTGTCATGGGTCAGAGTATATTGACATGATTGTGGGCGGAGAGGATGTGAGCGCTGTCAGACCGGACCCGGAGGGACTGCTTATGACCCTTGCTGCCTGGAATCTGCCGCCGGAACAGGTGCTGTACGTGGGGGACAGTCTGGTGGACGCCAGGACAGCGGAGGCTGCCGGGGTGGATTTTGCAGGAGTCACTACGGGAACCACAACCAGGGAAGAACTGGAGAAATATCCCTGTGCGGGCGTGTACGGGAGTTTGAGGGAACTGGGGGAGGCAGTATACGGATAGCGGCGCCGGCTGGTGCAGAGATTAATGAAATGCTGAGGTAATTATACCAGGGGGAAATTTAATGATGCCCAGATTGGGCTGATGATGGAAATGTTGGAGAAAAGTCAGAAATTTTTCGTTGATGAAGAAGAATATTTCGAACTGGATGAAAGACTGTATCTGAATAATCTTGAAATATTTCCGGTTGAGGAGTGAGTGTGTTTGGAAGGAACGCAGATTTTTATATGGCATAGAAAAAGAACTTTTAGATGAGACGGAGTGTCACCGGGCAAAAGCGAAAGTTTGTTTTCGGGATGATCGGGCAGAATTGCCGGATGTAAATTGTCGCAAGACAGATGATTTCTGTCGTTCCTGTGAATTTTCTGAAAAGCACAGGGAGAAATTCAGCAGGTTAAAGGATGAGAAAAATCTGCCGAAGCAGATGAGAACTGCGATTACGAAATTGTCTGAGAATCAGGAACCAATGAAAGGCAATATCTGTAAAACAGTGGGTGACTGTATTATTGCACTGGAAGCTCTGGAAACAACAGAAAACAGTTTGCACTACCAATCTTAAGGAGTTTCAGCCAATTTGTGACGCCATTGGCGTTAAAGTGTGTAAAATAACAGAAAACAGCAGAAAATAAAAAGAATCTCGCTCTGGAGATTCTTTTTATTTTCATCTTACAGGAAATACAATGATACTGTGAAGTACTAAAGTATATGGATTTCCTATAAGAGAAAGCCCTTCGGGCGGGATGCGCAGCTCGCGGAGAGGAAATTTATTGCCAGGCAATCCGCTCGCGCGCGGCAAAGTGTCCAGATCTGCGCTCCGCAGGAACAACTACCCGTGCGGGCAGTTCCAATTCAAAAAAATATCAGATAAAATGTAGCTGGACAGCTATTTTACCGGTTCTGCCTGACAGCAGGGGAAGGGTGAATGCAAAATGAAAGTGGAAAAAGGAAACAGTATGGATGAAAGGTATGTCTGTCCGGAACGGGGCAGGAAAAAATTCAAACTGGCGCAGGAACTGCAGCAGAATGTTTATCTGTATGGAATGACCGGAAACGGTAAGACGTCTCTGGTAAAACATATGCTCAGCCGAAAAAGCTACGACTATTATTCGGCCAGGGAGGCGGGAGCGGATCAGATAGAAATTCCGAAAGACGGCAGAAAACATGTGGCAGTTCTGGATGATATGCATGAAATTTCAGGAGAGAGGCAGAGAGAACTGTATGCAGAAAAACTGAGCCTTCTGCTGAAGCGCCGGGATATATGGCTGATTCTCATTTCCAGGTGCAGGCTTCCCCAGTGGCTGATGCCTTTTCATATGGAGCAACCTTTTCTTGTGATTGAGGAGGAAGATTTACAGCTTGACCGGCAGGGGCAGGATGACTATTTAAAAAACTGGAAGTTAAATCTGTCTCCGGAGAAAGCAGACCGTATCTGGAAAGCAGCCGGCGGGAATCCGCTGTTCCTGCGTTTTGCGGCGATGGCCGGCGGCGATGTAAAACAGGCGGTGGGCGATATGTGGAATTTTTTCCCCTGCATTATCGAGCGGTGGGAGACAGAGCTGCGGGAATTTCTGGTGGAAATGTCTGTGGTGGAGCAGTTTGACGCCGGGATGGCCCATATGGCCACAGGGAGAGGAAATGTACAGGAACTTCTGAAAAAGGCTCTGGAAACCGGGAATTTTTTAAAAGAAAAAGATGGGATGTACGAATATAATTTTGTGCTGAAAGGAGCTGTCCACGCTTACCTTGAGCGAAAGTATGACAGGGAACTGCTCTACAGAATTTATTATAATGCGGGACGGATGTATGAGATATACGGAGACATTCCCAATGCCCTTCAGATGTATGAAAAATGCGGGGATGAGCAGAGTATTCTGCGGCTGCTGGTGGCCAATGCAAGACAGAATCCGGCCACAGGCCATTATTTTGAACTGCGCAGGTATTACCTGATGCTGCCGGAAGAATCTATCGCCACAAGCCCTGTGCTGACAGCGGGTATGAGTATGCTGCAGTCCATACTGATGAATCCGGAGGAAAGCGAACGGTGGTATGAAAAACTGGAAAAGTTTGCCAGGGAACACGAAGGCAGTGCCAGACGGGAGGCGAAAAACAGGCTGCTGTATCTGGATATCGGACTGCCCCACAGGGGGACGGTGCAGATGGTGGATCTTCTGAAACATGCAGGTACCCTGCTGAAAGATGGAAAAGTCATATTGCCGGAGTTTTCCGTAACATCCAATCTGCCTTCCCTGATGAACGGAGGCAAAGACTTCTGTGAATGGAGTAAAAAAGACAGGGAACTGGCGGCCAGCATTGGAAAACTGGTGGAATTTGTTCTTGGAAATTATGGAAAAGGGCTGGTAAGCATAGCTCTGGCAGAGAGCTATTTTGAAAAAGGCCTGGACAGTTATAAGATTGTGTCCCTGGCAGAAAAAGGGCGTATGCAGTCGGAGGCCGGCGGTAAAATGGAGCTGACATTTGTGGCTGTGGGAATTCTTGTGTGGCAGTCGGTACTGAATGGACATGGAGAAGACGCCAGAGATATTCTCGAAGGGTTTGGCTGGAAAGCAGAGCAGGAAGTATCCCGGTTTCGGCCTAATCTGTCTGCATTTCGCTGCCGGATTTGCCTTTATCAGGGCAAAATTTCCCAGGTTCTGGAATGGATGGAGGAAGCGCCCGATGAAAATAAGGACTTCTGCTCCCTGGAGCGGTTCCGTTATCTGACAAAAATACGGTGTTATCTTGAATTTGGAAAATATGACAGGGCATACGGGCTCTTGCAGAGAATGCTTTACTATGCCCGGAAGCAGAAACGGATTTATGTTGATATGGAGTCCTCCCTGCTCCTGGCAATCACCAGATACCGAATGGGAGAGGAGGACTGGAAAACCATTTTGCAGGAATGCATTGCCAGAGCGGAGGAATATCATTTTGTAAGGCTTTTTTCCAGAGAGGGAGGGGTTGTTCTGAAACTGCTTCGGGCCGGGGAATTCCAGTGGAAAGAGGAAAGTTTCCGGAAGCAGGTAATCAGTGAATGCGAACGGATGGAGCGGTATTATCCTGCCTATTTAAAAGAAAAGAGGACCGGAGAGATTGTACTGTCGGAAAACGCCCTGAACATTCTCCGGCTGCAGGCGGAAGGTTACCGGACGGATCAGATTGCGGAACTTCTTGATATCACAGCCAATACCGTAAAATACCATAACAGGGAAACCTACCGCAAGCTCAATGTCAGCAGCAAGGCCGCGGCAGTCAGCGAGGCGAAGAACCGGGGGCTGATTTAAACAGGCAATTGCCTGACTGATTTAAAAGCGAAAAGGAGTAATTTATTATGAAAAAGAATGTTCCTGTAAAAATAATAAGTATCCTGATACTGGCAGTGATGTTAGCCGGCTGTGCAGCGGCAGAATCCGGGCCGGATACGGAACATGCAAAACGGGAAGAGGAAAACAGGGAAGAACAGACAGAAACTGACGCACAGGACACACAGACGGAAGCTGCCGCACAGGATGCGGGCAGCAGCACGGAGGTAAAGGAGCCTACAGAGTATACAAAGCAGGCTAACGAACTGGTATATCAGGTTCTGGATTTTGCAGATGAACAGGAACGTGAGTTTGCAGAGCGGGGGCTGCTGCGGGCGCCGGAAACCCTGGAAATCAGAACAGACAGCGGCTCCGTTGCCTGGAGCCAGGACTGCTATGATTTTGTCAGGGACAGAGAGAAGTCCCCGGACAGCGCCAATCCCAGTCTGTGGCGCAATACGGAATTAAACGGGAAATACGGACTGTTTGAGGTAAAAGAGGGGATTTACCAGGTCAGGGGATACGATGTGGCAAATATTACCTTTGTACGCAGTGACAGCGGCTGGATTGTATTTGACTGCACCACCTCTGTGGAGACAGCCAGGGCTGCCCTGGAACTTCTGGAACAGGAATTTGGAGAGGCTCATATTACTGCCGTAGTGGTGAGCCATGCCCATGTGGACCATTATGGAGGAATCGGAGGAGTGGTGGCCCCGGAAGACCTGGCAGATTCTGCGCTCAGTCTGGAAGAACAGATTGCTTCCGGAAAAACCCTGGTGATTGTTCCCGAAGGGTATGAAAAAGCAGTTATGGAGGAAAATGTATTTGCGGGAAATGCCATGCGCAGAAGAAGCGATTTCCAATATGGAACTTTTCTGGAAAAAGGAGAAAAGGGGAGCCTGTCTGTAGGCATTGGACTGACGCCCTCTTCCGGAACCGGTTCTTATTATTCCCCCACCTTTGAAGTGAAGGAAGAACTGTTTGAGATGACGCTGGACGGGGTGGAACTGGTGTTTCAGCTTACGCCAGGTACGGAATCTCCCGCCGAGATGAATACATATCTGCCTCAGCACAAAGCCCTCTGGATGGCGGAAAACTGTACCGGAACCATGCACAACCTGTATACTCTGCGGGGCGCGGAAGTCCGTGACGGAAATGCCTGGGGCCAGTATATTCTGAAAGCTCTGGAATATTTCGGAGATGAGACAGAGGTGATTTTCCAGTCCCATAACTGGCCCCACTGGGGAAATGACGTAATCAGAGAATATATGATAAATACTGCTTCCGTATATAAATATATTACGGCTCAGACATTGCAGTATATTAATCAGGGCTATACTTCCGCAGAGATTGCGGAGATGATTGAGCTGCCGGAAGACCTGGAAAAAGTATGGTATACCCGTCAGTATTACGGAACCCTGGCCCATAATGCAAAAGCAGTCTGCCAGAAATATATGGGATGGTACGACGCAAATCCGGTACACCTTAATCAGATGCCTCCGTCAGAATATGCAAAGAAACTGATGGAATATCTGGGAGATACGGAGCGGGTTCTTGCCATGGCACGGGAAGATTTTGAAAAAGGAGAATACCAGTGGGTGGCAGAGATTACAAATGCTGTGGTTTATGACCAGCCGGAGAACCAGGAGGCCCGGAATCTCTGTGCGGACGCTCTGGAGCAGCTTGGGTATCAGGCAGAGTCCGGCGCATGGCGGAATGCTTATCTGACAGGAGCTTATGAGCTTCGTCACGGCACAGAAAACTATCCTGAAAAAAGTGTGGGAAAAACAGGGCCCGCAGCTCTCGGAATGAGTACGGAGACCATGCTTGACTATCTTGGAATCAGCATGGACGCAAAAGAAATGGAAGATTTGAATCTGGTCATCAATCTGGAGATTACAGACGAAGGAGAACAATATCTGCTTCGTATCAACCACGGTGTATTTCTTCATTCTCAGGAGGGCTGGAGTGAAAATCCCGATGGGGTAATAAAAATGAAAAAAGCCGGAATTCTTGGAATTGCAAACAATGACAGGCAGATGATGGAAGAGGCCATAGAGTCTGTCAGCGGGAAGGAAGATATTGTGTCGGTGCTGACAGGAAATATCGCAGACTTCCCAACATATTTCAATATTGTGGAGCCATAGATGAAATAAAATAATTATGCGCACTCGTGCAAAAGGTATTAGTTGCTTCGCAACTGCACTCGGCGCGTCAAAGTGTGCAATCCCCTCAATCTTGAGGGGATTGCACACTTTGTTCAGCATACAGTCCGGGAGTTAAGGCTGCTGTTTCATTTTAATGGCAGCTTCCACAAAGCCTTTAAACAGCGGATGGGGCCGGTTGGGCCTTGATTTTAATTCCGGATGAGCCTGTGTGGCAATATACCAGGGATGATCCGGGATTTCCACCATTTCCACAATCCGTCCGTCCGGGGAAAGGCCGCAGAGCTTCATGCCGTGCTCCGTAAGGACAGAGCGGTAATCGTTGTTTACTTCATAACGGTGACGGTGACGCTCGTGGATGGTTTCCGTTCCATAGACCTGATATGCTCTGGAGGACTTGTCCAGAACGCAGGGACAGGAACCCAGCCGCAGTGTCCCGCCGATATCTTCTACGCCGTTCTGGTCAGGCATCAGTGCGATGACGGGATGAGTGGTGTTGGGGTCCAGCTCAATACTGTGAGCGTCCCGGAATCCGCATATATGGCGGGCAAATTCCACAATGGCAAGCTGCATACCCAGGCAGAGTCCCAGGAACGGGACCTTATGCTCCCTTGCGTACCGACATGCCAGTATTTTACCGTCAATGCCCCGGTCGCCGAATCCGCCGGGAACCAGAATCCCCTGCACGTCTCCAAGAATCTGAGCTACATTCTCTTCATTCAGCAGTTCCGAATCCACCCATTTGATATTGACGGTGGCCCGCTCCGCGATTCCGCCGTGTTTCAGAGCTTCCACAACGGAAATGTAGGCGTCGTGGAGG
>Ga0137307_101034_pt1 | contig 28422 bp, 26 predicted proteins | sample NAcewD2O_March_2_FD_97180 | JGI IMG/M metagenome (GOLD analysis project Ga0137307, IMG submission 97180) | Mouse cecal microbial communities from Vienna, Austria - N-Acetylglucosamine amended D2O_March | ecosystem: Host-associated > Mammals > Digestive system > Large intestine > Cecum | place... | reverse complement strand
CAGTCAGGCAGATCAGTGAACGAATCTTTGCTCTGCTTTCCTCCAGTCAAAAGAAAGAGCTGGCCCAGTTTCCCGACACCCACCGTGGCTTTGACTCTCTATATTTTGAAAATTTTTTCAAAAATTTGTAATCTTATTCTTTCATTTTTAGACACGATGTGCTATAATAGTAAAGTCGGTAAGAAATCATCGTGACTGGGGTATTAGCGCAGTTGGGAGCGCGCAACATTCGCATTGTTGAGGCCAGGGGTTCGAATCCCCTATACTCCATAACAAAAGGGCATAGGTTCCATCTGTTTTGCGCAGACGCGCAGACAGAACCTATGCCTTTTATATTTTCTTTGATTGAATTGCTGCTATCTTTTCCTGCATCTATTTCTCAATCTGCTCTTCAATACGCAGCAGCCGGTTATACTTGGCCACCCGCTCTGTCCGGCAGGGTGCCCCGGTCTTGATCTGTCCGGTATTGAATGCCACAGCAATATCTGCAATGGTGGTATCTTCGGTCTCACCGGAACGGTGGGACACGATCGCATGATAACCGGATTTTTGCGCCAGCTGAATGGCTTCGATTGCTTCAGTCAGGGTCCCAATCTGGTTCACCTTTACCAGGATCGCGTTCGCCGCCTTTCTTTCGATTCCTTTTTTCAGCCGTTCCACGTTGGTCACAAACAGGTCATCACCTACAAGCTGGAGTTCCTTGCCAAGGCGGGCCGTCAGCTTTTCCCAACCTTCCCAGTCCTCTTCATCCAGCGGGTCTTCAATGGAACAGATTGGAAATTCCCTCGCCAGCTCCGCATAATAATCGATCAGCTCCTCCGCCGAGCGCACCACCTTCTGCCCGCGCATCCGGCTTTCCCCGGGAAATTCGTATTTTTTATAATCCCGGTTATATAATTCAGAGGACGCCACATCCATCGCGATCGCGATATCCTGGTCTCTTCCCATCCGGTATCCGGCCTTTTCCACCGCTTCCCGCAGACAATTCAAAGCAGCCCTGGTATCCGGCAGGTCAGGCGCAAAACCACCCTCGTCGCCGACTGCGGTACTTAAACCTTTTTCTTTGAGAAGAGATTTCAGAGACTGGTAAATCTCCGCGCACATCCGCAGGCCCTCTTTAAAATTTTCCGCCCCTACAGGCATGATCATAAACTCCTGGATATCCAGTGTATTGTCTGCATGGGCACCTCCATTTAAAATATTCATCATAGGTACAGGAAGTTTTTTCGCGTTGACGCCGCCCAGATATTTATATAAAGGAATGCGCAGCGCTCTTGCGGCTGCGTGGGCCGCTGCCAGAGATACACCGAGAAGTGCATTCGCCCCAAGATTCGATTTGTTTTTGCTGCCGTCCGTTTTGATCAGCGTCCTGTCGATCTCCGTCTGGTCAAATACATTGATCCCTATCACAGCGCCTGCAAGCTGATCGTTGACATGTTCCACGGCACGCTGGACGCCTTTGCCGCCGTAGCGCTCCTCTTTGTCCCGAAGCTCTACCGCTTCATATTTTCCTGTAGAAGCACCTGACGGAACAGACGCACGGCCTACCACATTTTCGCCTGCAAGTACCTCCACCTCGATCGTCGGATTCCCACGCGAATCCAGAATTTCTCTGGCGTAAACATCACGTATTGGTAAATATTGATACATATTCTGATTCCTCCTCACCTTCATGAGAAGTATTATGTGCCAATTCTGAGAAGATAATGCAAAAAAATTAAACTGCCGCCAGGAATTATTTCCACCTGTACGGTTGCTAATCCATAATCTCAGTTTTATGCAATTTATTGCAATAAAACTGAGATTATGGATTAGCAACCTACTCATGAATGAGCAAAAAGCGGCTGCGTTAGCAGACGTAAGAGTGCGTTAGCACGGTTTTTGCGAATGGATGAGTCGGTTGGAGGCTCTTTAGGGCATCCAACCGTACAGGTGGAATCATTTCCGCAGAGCAGTCCATTTCCCGACAGCAGGCTGACGCAGATTCCTGCCTATATGTATTTTATGCATACAGCGAAGTTCCGTATTTGATCTTCCGAAAGATCTTCTGCGCTATTACAACAAACATATATCCTGTCAGCGCGATCATAAATCCGCCCCCAAGTATAATATAAATCCCAAGTATGATGATCGTCAGTATGTTCATAGGACCTCCTGCATTTTCCAGGCACTCCCGAAAATCCTCTATCTGGACTTCCTGTTTTATGCGTTGGATTTTCGGGAATGCTGTTTTATAGATTTCCACCGTATTTTATCAGAGGCCAAAAACCATATCAAGAAACGGAGCAAAATCTTATCCATTTCTTAACCGCAGACGTGATATGATAAGTATATCTAAAAACGAGGAGAACAGCTATGAAGTGGAAGCAATGTGGTTTTGATATCCTGAGAATGCTCCTCCTGCTGGCGGAGGCATTTGGATGCAGCTTATTGATACAGACTAATTTTCAGACTTCCTTTTTTGTTCCTATGATACTTGCCCTGGCGGTCATCCTGGTTTCCCTGCTCACTCAAGGGTATGTGTATGGGATCATCTCGTCCCTGAGGAGCGCACTGAAATCGAACGAGAACGGATGCGTGCCAACCTGCTCCGGGCTGTATCCCATGACCTTCGCACGCCTCTGACGACTATATACGGCTCCAGCCAGGCGCTGATCGAGAACTATGAATCACTGACCGATACACAGCACATGGAGCTGCTGGAAGGAATCCGCGAAGACGCCCAATGGCTCATTCATATGGTAGAAAATCTACTGTCCGTTACCCGCATCGGAGATACGGATGTGAACCTGATCAAAACCTCTGTGGTGCTGGAAGAGCTGATCGACAGTGTGCTTGTCAAATTTCAGAAACGGTTTCCGGATCAGACTGTCGAAGCTGTGCTTCCCGATGAGTTTGTATGCATCGCAGTGGATCCCGTCCTGATTCAGCAGGTACTCGGGAATCTCCTGGAAAATGCGGTTTTCCATGCAGAAGGGATGACCCGCATCCTTCTGACCATATATAAAAATGAAGAGAAGGTACTGTTTGAAGTAGCAGACGACGGCGCCGGGATTCCGTCCGAGATGCTCGGAAGTATCTTCACCGGTTATTATGAGAAAAAAGATCTGCCAGTGGACAACCAGAAGCGAAGCATGGGAATCGGGCTATCTGTATGCGCGACGATCATCAAGGCCCACGGCGGAGAAATCTGCGCAGAAAATCTGCCCGGAGGCGGAGCGCTGTTCCGGTTTTATGTGATGGCTGCTTCGTAACAGTCTGGGGTATATTTTCGGATATACCGAATGGCTGTATTTTAAGGTGCATATACGAAAAACTATTGAGGTACGCCTGCGGACTTATCATCTCTATACGAAAAGGATTTGAAGACTATGAGCGGAAATAAACATAAAATACTGATCGTGGAAGACGAGGAAAATATTCTGAAATTTGTCAAGACCGTACTTTCAGCCCACGGCTACTCTGTCCTGTGCGCAAAAAGCGGGCTTGACGGCTGGATGCTTTTCGAGTCCCATTGCCCTGATCTGGTGATCCTGGACCTGGGGCTTCCGGATATGGACGGTATTCAGTTCTTAAAAAAGGTGCGTAAAAAATCATCTGTTCCGATTCTTGTGCTCTCTGCCAGATCCGGCGAGAAGGATAAGGTAGAAGCCCTGGACCTGGGTGCCAACGACTATGTGACGAAGCCTTTTGGTACGGCGGAGCTGGAGGCGCGGATCCGGAACGCACTGAGAAACAGCAACCGCTGGCTGGAGCGCGGCAGTATCCTGCAGGGCAGATTCAAGATGGGCGCGCTGGAGATCGACTACGACGCAAGAAGGCTTTTTGTGGACGGTCAGGAGGTGAAGCTGACACAAACGGAATATAATATTGTGTCTCTTTTGTCCAAACAGGCCGGAAAAGTGATGACCTATGCAGAGATCATCCAGGTGATCTGGGGGTGGAACAATTCCGGGAGCACGAAAAAGCTGCAGGTGAATATGGCAAATATTCGGAAAAAGTTCGGCGAGCGGCCGGGAGCCGCAAAGTATATCCATAACGAACTGGGGGTTGGATATCGGATGAATGCGGAGGAAGAAGTGTGATTTTATTCCATTTGACCACTAATACAGTACAAGGTAAATATTTCCAACTGCGCAGCTGCGATTGGGCAGGTCATTTGCATGCAATTTATTGTATTGCAAATTGCCTGCCAAATCAGCAGCCCACTTCTTAAATGAGCAAAAGGCGGCTGTAAAACATAAATTTCACGCTTTCGGGCAGCCCGGACCAATATATGATCTTTTCTGGATGGCCAATGACTTTATAAGCAGGTAAAACCTCCGTCAATTGTCAGCGCCGTACCTGTTACAAACGAGGAATCATCTGTCGCAAGAAACAGGGCTCCTCGTGCAATCTCTTCCGGAGCGGCAATCCTGCCCATTGGATATTGACTCAGCGTCTTCTTCCAGCTTTCCGGATCCGCCTCTGCCTTTGCAAATACATCCTTATTGATCACTGTATCATCTACGAGCGCCGGACAGAGGCAGTTTGCACGGATATTGTCTTTTGCATAATCAACAGCAATATTCTTTGTCAGAAAAAGAACCGCTGCTTTTGTCGCGTTATAGACCCCTGTGCTGTACTGTGCAACCATTGCTGAGGCCGATGAAGTTGAAATAATGATGCCTCCTCCATTTTCCACCATAAATGGGATACATGCCTTTGCAGCCAAAAACTGTCCCTTGACATTGACATTGAACATCTCATCAAATTGTTCTTCTGTGACATCGCCCACTTTACAAAAGCAATTCACAATCCCTGCATTATTGACCAGGATGTCTATCTTTCCAAAAGCTTCTACCGTCTTCCGGACCATGTTTTGAATCTCCCTGAAATCAGCAACCTGGGTCGGTACCGCAATAGCAGTCCCGCCTTTTTCCCGTATATCATCTGCCGTCCTCTGGCACGAAGAAGCGTGAAGAGACGCGCATACGACTTTCGCCCCTTCTTTTGCAAACAGCATGGCGATCGCACGTCCGATTCCTGTACCGGCTCCCGTCACAACAGCCACTTTCCCTTTCAATCTTCCATAATTATCATCCTGCATTTTTATTTTCTCCCTATAATTTAAAACCAATCTGCACGGCAGATTGACTGCCTGCCCCCAGATGCAGATAAATTTTTCAATGGGGGGCATCCCATTCCTTTCAACAGCCTGGAATCAGAAGTTCGACAGCATATAACGAAGTTCTTGCCGTAATATACAATGTCTTATTATCTTTTCCGCCAAAAACAATATTTGCAGCCGATTCTTGCCCTGGCATCTCTATTGTACCCAGATATGCTCCCTCTGCATTAAACACCTGGATGCCGGTATATGTCGTTACATAGATATTTCCGCATGCATCCGCCTTCATTCCGTCCGCTTCCCCAAACCGCTGGACCTCCGGCAGCTCTTCCGCATTTTCCGGGGCATTCAGCTTACAGAATACCTTTCCTCCACGCAGGGCCCCATCCTCTCCGACTTCATACCGCCATATATTCACACTTGCAGTATCATCAATATATAAATATTTTTCATCCGGGGACAACGCCAGTCCATTCGGCTTCACACTGTCATTTGCAACACGGATCGTCTCTCCTGACGGCGAACAATAATATGTTGCCTCCACTTCCTGTGTCTTTGGCCCATAAGTAAAAAACGGATCCGTAATATAATAGCCGCCTTTCCTGTCGCATATTACATCATTCGTTGCATGAAAAGGTTTCCCAAGGTATCCATTTGACACGACCCGTTCATGCACTCCGGTATCTGGATCGATCTCGTCGATACTGCCGGTATCCATCTTGCAGATCACCAGTTTTCCATCCGTGCTCATACACATTCCATTGGCATATCCTGAATTTTTATAGACGACTGAAAACTCCCCTTCTTCTTTCATGCTGTAAATCAGCTGCGCTAACGGATCCGTAAAATATAAAATACCATTTTGGGGATTCCATACCGGTCCCTCTAAAAATACGAAAGGTGCTTTATTTATTTTACGAACCCGCGTATTCTGCTGTAATATTTCTTCAAATTTAACCGTAACCGACATTTTTTCCTCCCTCGCTGCATTCAATGAATCAGCACAAATACTTTTCTACTCGTTCCATATCAATCTCAACTCCAAATCCAGGGGCATCTTTCAGGCAGATATGCCCTTTTTCATAACATACCGGTGTTTTCACAATATCCTCTTTGAGAAGAAGCGGTCCGACCAATTCTGTTGCCATGGTAATTTCCGGCAATGCACTGAACAGATGCGCACTTGCCACAGTCCCCAGCCCCAGCTCCAGATTGCTCCCTGCAAAAGGACATTGCCCCGCCGCCTGTGCCACAGCTGCAATCTTTTTCGCTTCCAGGATTCCGCCGTCTCTGGAAATCTTAATGTTGATACGGTCAGCTGTTTCCATCCTTGCCGCACGCATCGTATCTTTTACCGTCAGGATACATTCATCTGCAACAACAGGTATCGAAGTATGTGTTCTTACATATTTCAAGCCTTCCAGATCCCATGCCGGAACCGGCTGTTCCACATGTTCCGGCTGATATTTTTCAAATCTCTCTATCATAGTCAATGCCTGTTTCGGATTCCACGCTTCATTTCCGTCCAGTCTGACCGAAGCTTCACATCCGACAGCATTTCTTAATGCCGCCAGGTTTTCAACATCCTTTTCCGGGTCCGTTCCTACCTTCAGTTTAAAATGCGTATAGCCCTCTTTAAAATATTGACCGGCCTCCTCCCTGACCGCTTCCGGCGACTTTGCGCTCAAAACCCAGCAGACTTCTAGCGGCTTTCCCTGACCGCCAAGAAGCTTATAGACCGGCAGCCCATATATTTTTCCTGTCAGGTCATGCAGTCCAAAATCCACCGCACACTTTGCATATCTAGACCCTTTTACAGATCTGTTTAATTTTTCCATTAGAAAAGAAATATCGGTCGGATCTTCTTCCAGCAAAAGAGGTTTCAGATAATGTTCAATCACAAATACAACATCCGCCTGGCTTCCCTCATCATAAATCGGAATGGTAGAGGCCTCTCCCCATCCATACATTCCATTATCACACATAATTTTTACCAGAACAAAATCTGCCGTATTTCTGATCCCATATGCAGCCTTAAACTCATGAAGCAGCGGCACACGGACCGGAAACGTAAGTACATCAGTGATTTTCATTCAGCAGCTCTCCTTTCTGTATCACTTCAACCAGCTTTAATGTTTTATTAATTACAGCCTCAAAAACAGCCTCCCCAAATTCCGGCGTCGCTTTTTGAGGATCCCCGATATGCCCCAGCCCGGACAGCTGGTCATACGGAACATACATGGAGATCTTGTTGGATGCAAACATCGCAGGACTCCAGAAGCTGCCTCCTTTTACATTGTTTGCAGGAGGCAGCCTGTCCATACGCACGTTATCCGGCTCCAGATACATTTGCAGCGCCGTCTCCATTTCACATGCGTGGCTGATTCCTCCAAACTCTGATTTTCGGTTTTCTTTGATTTCCTCCCTGATCAAATTCCAGTAAGTCAGCAGAGCAAATGTCCCCCCATATTTACAGGAGGCTTTGGTCAGAGCTTCATTGACCGCCACCATATTTCCTCCATGGCTGTTTACCGCAAGAACTTTGCGTATCCCGCTCCTTGCAAGGCTGTCCAGGATGTCAAACAGCAATGCGGACATCGTTTCATGCTTTAAAGTTAATGATCCTGAAAATTTCATGTGATGTTCTGAAATTCCGCACCAGATCCCCGGAAGCGATGCACAGGGTATATCCGCACGCCGCACCAGTTCTTCGCATATTTTTTCAGAGATCACCTTATCCGTATTGAGCGCCAGGTGCGGACCATGCTGTTCATACGCTCCGACCGGAACCAAAACGACAGGATCTTTTTTAATCAGCTCTTCCAGCTCATAAGTCGTATAGCTGCCCCAATAAATTTTTTCCAATATAAATTCCTCCATAATTCTAAATTGTCACTCTTTTACAGCTCCCATCGTAAGTCCCCGTATAATATACTGTTTCATGATCAGTGCGAACACGATCGGTACGGATGCCCCTAATGTTGAAGCAGCTGCCAGTTCCCCCCACAGTATACGCTTTGAACCGAAGAAGGAAGTCAGATGCACGGTAAATGTTTTTGCTGCATTCTGTGTTAAAATGGATGCAAAGAAAAATTCGTTCCAGCTGAAAATAAAAATAAGTATTGCAGTTGCAACAAGTCCTCCGCTGGCAATCGGAACCGCAAACCTGATGAACGCGCCGAATTTTGAGACACCATCCACCATAGCTGCCTCCTCGATCTCCTTCGGCACATCCTCAAAGAAACTCCTTGTCAGCCAGATACATAACGCCATATTAGAAAATACGTATACTATGACCAATCCTGCTGTATGGTCGATCATTCCGACTCCTACCATCATCAGATAGATCGGAACTGCAAATGTAACCGCAGGCGCCATCCGCGTCGTCAGGATCATGAAAAACCACGTATCTTTTTTCTTCATTTTAAGGCGCGCAAATGCATATCCTGCCATACTTCCTATAGGCATCGTGATCGCCACCGTAAAAAGGCTTGTGATCACACTGTTCAGCAGATATTTCGGATACTGGTCTTTTACCAGGACCGTTTCATAATTTTCTAATGAAGGCCTAAAAAATCCCAGCATATCTACAGAAAACACATCCAGAGACGGCTTCAAAGATGTCGTGATCAGCCAGTATAGCGGAAAAAGGCTGATGACAGAAAACAGGATAAGCAGTATGTGAATGATCCCCTGACTGATATTTTTCTTTCTTTTCATACCCTGCTCACCTCGCTTTGAAATAAACCTGTTTTGTTGATAATGAATCTAGCGATAAACATAATAAAATAGAGTGCAAATATCCCAAGGGCGGCGGCATATCCCATCTCAAACCAGCTGAATCCCGCCTTTGATATATAAATGTTCAGCGTTTCCGATGATGTTCCCGGCCCCCCTGCCGTCATCAGCTGGATCACCTCATAGACCTTTAAAGCATCCATTGTACGGAGCACGATTACGATCACCGAAAATTTTTTTAATATTGGAAATGTGATTTCCAAAAAGATCTGCCATTCTGAAGCCCCATCGATCTTTGCAGCTTCATAATATGCTTCCGACTGACTTTCAATCCCGGCAAGCAGGATCAAAATCGCAAGCGGAGTTCCAAGCCAGATATCTACTGCAAGTGTTGAAAATAAAGCAATGGACGGATCGCCCAAAAAGTCAACATTGGGAATCCCTGCCAGATTAAGGAAAAAATTTATAATTCCCATATTATAGTTATACATAAACTTAAAGTTCAATGCCGTAATCGTAGGCGCAATGATCATGGGAATCAAAAAAATAATACGATAAACATTCCGGACCGCGTTTATCTTATTCAGCAGCACTGCTATGACCAGCCCGATCATATAACTGAGTCCCACACTCAGCATCACAAAGATCAAAGTTCGCCCCAATGCCTGCCAGAACCGCATTTCAGTAAACATACGGATATAATTGTCAACCCCAATAAATTTTTTCTCTGCTGTTTCCGTCATATTATAAGATGTGAAGCTGTTTATCAATCCCTGTATCGTCGGATACACTCCCATCAGCAAAAATACCAGAAGCGCCGGAATCGTCATGAATCTCATAAACATTTTATCTCGCATTATCTTGTCCTCCTTAACCTTATCCTGTATTTCATGGCAGATCCTGCCTGAAACATCGGCCGGACAGGGCTGCCTTCCAGCCCCATCTGATACGGTTTTATTTCATGACCCCCTCAACAGCGCTCTGCGCGTTGCTCAGCGCTTCTTCCACCGTCTGGTCTCCTGCTATAGCCAGTGAGATCTGCTGCTGGTAAGCCTCCGCCACCTTATCAAACTTTTCTGTTGCAGGCCAGTAGGCGCTGTCGATAGATTCCATGATATCCGGCAGTTTTTCAGTAAAGAAACCGATTTTTTCTGTTTTTTCCTTATAGCTCTCGGTTTCATAGATCCTTGTATCCGGAAAATCATATCGGATTCCCGCTTCCGTTTCCTTTTCAATGGTCTCCAGACTGTTTCTCCACTGCAGGAACAGCCATGCCGCATCCTTATTTTTCGAAAATGCACTGATTCCCAGGCCTTCTCCATACATCCACTGTGCAGGGCTGCCGTCTGGTCCGGTGATCACCGTGCAGTCAATCTGGTCTGCCACCGAAGACACGTCTTCACTTGTATAGGTACTGACAAATCCATTCATATCAAAATTCATAGCTGCTTTCCCCTGGCGGAACAGTTCAGACATTGTATCCCATCCCATAGCAGCACTATCGGATGGTGCATATTCTTTCATTAAAGTCACAAAGTCCTTCACACCTTCGTACATTTCTTCCGTATCGCACGTAACATTTCCGTCTTCATCCAGTACCCTTGCCCCATAGGCCCATGCCCATCCCGCTGAAGTCCCGAAACTGCCGCTGGAAGAATCGCCCCTTGCAACAAACGGATAAATATCCGGTTCTTTTTCTTTTAAAATCTCTGCAGCCTCCAGGACATCTTCTGTCGTCTTAGGAATCTCAATGCCGTGCTTTTCAAACAGATCTTTCCTGTATATCAGCACTCCTCCTGTACAGGAAATGCATTCCGAATACAGCTTTCCATCTGCATCCCTGAACATCGCAAGGGCACTTTCGGGCACATGGGACAAAGAATTCCACTCTTCATCCGGCTTTTCGGTATTATAATCGTCCAGCGGCTCGAGCCATCCTGTCTGAATGTATTCAGGCATATACCAAAACTGCGTTGCAACCACATCATAATTTCCCTGTTTTGAGTTGCAGTCCAGTATAAATTTATTCCGCAGTGTCGGTTCATCATAAATCTCTACATTGAGTGTGATTCCTGTCTCTTCCTCAAAATCATCTTTAAATTCCGTAATCGCTTCTGTCTCATAGCCTGTCTTTAATAAAACATTCAACGTTGTTCCTTCATAAGCTTTTCTCTCATTTTCCGACCCTTCAGAATCATTTTTCTTTTCTCCGGAACCAGAACATCCTGAGAGCATAAGCAGCGCCAACATAATACTTAAAATTTTTTTCATACAACATTCTCCTCTCTTTCTTATAGTTTTAAACATTTCCGGCCAGATTTATTTTAAAACTAAAAATCAATTTATAATATATATAACATTTTTTGTCTTGTTTGTAAATAGAAATAAAACTTTTTATTTTATTTTTCTTCGTTTTTACATATTTTTCCTTATTTTTTGTTTTATTATGTTTTATTTTCTTCTTTACTTATGACTTTTTATATGATAATATAATTATTACAAAATCTACCTGAAGGAAAGTGATAAATCTTATGAAAACAATTTATGATGAATGGGACATGTGGCAGCGTATTTTATCCATGTTAGAAAACCAGTTTGGAAATCATTGTGAATTTATACTTCACGATTTGACGAAAGACTACAGCCAGACCGTTGTAGATATCCGCAACGGTCATATTACCGGAAGAAACATCGGGGACTGCGGCAGCAACCTGGGTCTGGAAGTTTTGAGAGGCACCGTCAAAGACGGCGACCGTTACAATTATGTGGTCTATACGCGGGACGGCAAGATTCTTCGTTCTTCCACCATGTTTATCAAGGACGAGGAAGGAAATGTGATCGGCTGCCTCTGCATTAACCTGGATATAACCGAAACCGTAAAGCTGGAAGAATTTCTCAAAAAATATAACAGCTATGAGTTAGCAGAAGAAACACCGGACCCTCCAGCCTCCGCTCAAGCGGCTCCTTTGCCGGAAGCAGCAGCCCATGCTTCGGACCAGGAAATTTTTGCAAACAACATTACCGAAGTCTTACAATTTCTCATATCGCAGGCTGACAAAATAGCAGGAAAGCCTGTAAACGAACTTTCTCGTGAAGAAAAAATAGAATTTGTAAGATTTTTGGATCAAAAAGGAGCCTTTCTCGTCACAAAATCAAGCGAAAAAGTTTGTGAACACCTGAAGATCTCCAGGTTTACGTTATACAATTATCTGGATCTGATCCGAAAGGAAGCATCAGACGGCGGCACGCCGGATTGCGGTAACGATGAAACATAAAAGTATGTTATAAAGGGAGTGTTTATATGAACAAAATCGAACAAAAAGTCAGAGAATTGGGGTATGAATTGCCTGATCCCCCTAAGCCGGTTGCATCCTATGTTCCTGCTGTACGTGTTGGAAATTTTGTCTATATTTCCGGGCAGGGCGTCACAAGGGACGGAAAGCCGCTCATGCAGGGCCATATAGGCGCTGAATTGTCATGTCAGGATGGTTATAAGGCCGCCGAAATCTGTGCGGTCAATGCTCTTTCTGTCCTGCGCAGCGAGATCGGAGACCTTGACAAAGTAAAACGTATTGTAAAAGTTCTCGGTTTTGTCAACAGCGCCCCAGGATTTGATCAACAGCCATTTGTGATAAACGGTTTTTCAGATTTTATGGAAAAAGTGTTTGGACAGCATGGAAAACATGCCAGAAGCGCTATTTCTGCCAACGAACTTCCATTTGGAACTCCTGTGGAGGTAGAAATGATCGTTGAAGTAGAAGATTGATATACATAATCATCAGATTGGAGGTCATCCGTTATGAGATCATCAAATGTCCATACCTTTAAAGAACGCATGAATGAGGCTTGTGTAATCGGAATTTTCGCGAAAACCTGCGATGGATCGTTCATAGAAATTTCCGGAAAAAGCGGCATAGATTTTTGTATTTTGGATATGGAGCACGGCCCGGTAAGCTACGAACATCTTCCGAATCTGATTCGTGCATGTGAGTGTTCCGGCGCGCTCCCTATTGTGCGCGTCGCAGATAATACCGAGGAATACATAGGCAAAGCTCTTGATCCGGGCGCAATGGGCGTACAGATTCCGCAGATTAACGACAAGGAATCCGCTTCTTCCGCAGTCCGTCATGCAAAATTCTATCCTGACGGATCCCGCGGCGTCTGCCGCTATGTACGGGCCGCTGATTACTCATCACAGAATAAATACGAATATTTTCATGAAGCAAATGAAGCTATGGTGATCGTTCAGGTGGAAGGACTTAAAGGCGTCGAAAATCTGTCTGAAATCTTGTCAGTCCCCGGCATTGATGTGGTCTTTATCGGCCCATATGATCTGTCACAGTCCCTGGGCGTTCCCGGTAATATCCACAGTCCTGAAGTAGTCGGACAGATGAAGATGATCGTTGAAAAAGCAGCCGCATCCGGTACCGCCGTAGGCACATTTGTCGATACACCGGCAGATGCACTGTATTGGAAAGACCTTGGAGTAAAGTATATCGCCAATTCTGTTGATGTCGGTATTTTTTATACAGCCTGCAAGGATATTGTAACTTCCATAAGAAGCAGATAGAATGTTTAAACTGCAGAAAACCTGCCGCCGGCAGGTTTTCTGCATGAAACAATAGGTTAATTAAAGAATCGTCTATTTATTGTAGATATCTTTATCCAGCACGCCCTCTTTAAAGTTCACGATCACATTGGTCGCCGCGTCTCCGATCACGTTCAGGGTGATCACGGCCATACCGGGCAGATAATTCATTGCAAGTACAAGAGAATAACCGATCATACATAACTCAGAGCTCATCCCCAGGCCGGACATGACCACATAGACCATAGTAGTCCCTGCTACCGGGATAGCCGGCGTTCCCACTGCTGTACAGATGGACAGGAAGGCAGCCGTGGCCAGGGTAGCCGGCGTCACGTTGATTCCTGCGGCCGTGGCGATGAAGGTCACTGCGATCATATGCATAGCGGTCGTCCCATTCATATTAATAGTCATGCCGGTAGGCAGTACGAAGCTGCTGATCTCCTCCGAGCATCCCAGCTCTTCCGTACATGTCTTAGTGTTCAGCGGCAGTGTGGCTGCGGAAGAATTGGTTGCCGCCGCAAACAATCCGATCTTGAATGACTTTTTCAAAAACGGGACCGGATTCAGCCGCGTAGTGAGGAAGATACCGATCGGATAGATCGTAGCGACCAGCGCAAGACTTACCACGATCGTCGTCACGATCCATACCAGGGTCGGCCCGATATATTCCACGCCGTATACCGCCAGCGTTCTTGTGATCATACAGAAGATTGCCACCGGCGCGATCTTGTTGATGAGAAAGTTCAAAAACATCTGCACCACGTCATTCAGGTTTTCAATCACCTTTTTCAGCGGATCCGCCTTAGCTCCCATTGCGGTCATACATAATCCCAGAATGATCGCGACCACCACAACCGAGAGAATCGTATTGTTGGTGGAACATGCAGAAACGATATTAGAAGGCACTGCATTTACAACTGTCACAAGAGGATTGTAGCCGTCCATGGTAACCGCCTCAGTTGCCATCTCGCTTGGCAGGCTGACATCGAACCATCCCATGGATTTTACAAAATATGCCGCAGTTCCAGCAAGGGTCGCTGCAACCACATAAAAGCAGAGATAGGTAATAAATGTCTTTCCTGCGATCCTTCCCAGCTTCTCCGGATTCGCAAGGCTGCACAGCGCAAGAGTCAGGGAGGTGATGACCAGCGGCACGATCGCCATCTGCAGTCCTCTCATGAACAGCTGCCCGATGATATAAAAGAGCCCCAGGCCTTCAATTCCCTGCGTTGCAGTGATATCCTGGAACAGGATTGCTTCGATCACTTTCCACACTCCTTCACCGCCGCTCCCATTCAGAGCTTCTCTCAAAAGCAGGCACAAAAATCCGGCAATAAAACCGCCTGCTACTGCAAGTATCATCTTCTTTACGATTGAAGTTTCTTTCTTTTTATTTTCCATAGTGTTTCTATCCTCCTCGTTTCATGATCAATTCTGCAGATATTTCCATTTTCTTTGTTTTTTTGTTTTGTCATCCCCCGGCATACGGATCTCATCTGGAAACCGCAATTATTTTGCGTTTCGAATATTTTGTGCTCTTTCCCCCTTTTACCGCATATTATTTGCTTTTTATTAGCAATAACGCACTAGATTTATGTATTTCATTTTACATTATCCTTTGATGATTGTCAATTCATTTTCTTTATTTCAAAGATTTTTGGTTGTTTTAACAAATTTTGAACATATATTTTTATACAATATTTTTTGTTTTGGTATTATTTTCTTTGTTTTAAAAGCGATCCCAAAGACAAACAAAGATTTATTACAGATTTCACTTCGAAACAGAAGGAGTTGGTGTGTGATTTGAAAACAAGATATGTCTTATCTTAGAACAAAAGTGAGCTTCGCACACTCGCGCCGGAGCGCGGCTGCGGCAGCAGTCATTTTCCTTATGTGCGCATGCGCATCCCCCGGAGGGTTTTTGTTCTATAGAAAAATTCGGAGAAGTTTTCTATAAAATAAAAAAGAGACCGCTGCCCGCAGAATCTCATCTGCTTACAGCGGCCCCGTTCAGGAGCTGTTCCGTTTCGGTCAGTAGATCAACCGGATTCCATTTTCTTCGCAGTACCGGATCCATGTATCACCCGGACGCCTGTCCGTGATGATATAATTCACGCTTTCAAGATCCGTCAGACACACAAACGCAGTCTGATCGAATTTGGAATGGTCCGCAAGGAGGGCGACCTCCTCCGCCTGCTCCAGCATCAGCTTTTTAATCTCCGCTTCGCTTTCGTTGGAGTCCAGAACACCTTTTTCGATGTTCAGGCTCTTACAGCTGATCAAAGCGATGCTCACATTATACTTGGTTATATTCGTTTTCGCCAGCTGTCCCTGCAGCGACAAAGACTTTTTATTAAATTCTCCGCCTGTCGAAATGATATTAAAAGAAGACTGTTGAAATTCCCGGAATACTTCCGTTGAATTGGTCACGATCGTCACATCCCGGTTATCTGGTATCAACTTCAGCGCTTCCACGACAGTTGTACTGGAATCTGCAATGATCGTATGCTTGCCTTCCAGCAGTGCAGCAGTCTTGCGTGCAATGTTCTGCTTTTCCTTCAGATGTTTTGTAAGCCGTTTATAAAAATGAACATTTTCTTTCTGAACATCCGCGTTCCAGATCGCACCGCCGTGAATCCTGGTCACAACACCCTCCAGCTCCAGCTTATCCAGATCCCTCCGTATCGTCTCCTCAGTCACAGCGCACTGCCTGCTCAGCTCCGCAACCGAAACCTTTTTCATATTCTGGATACTCTGCCTGATCACCATCAGCCTTTCTTTACTCGACATGCTTTCTTCCCTTTCCTCGTCCTCAATACCCAAGGCCTCTCTATCTAATAATATACCAGCCTCTTTAGTATTTGCAAGGTTTTTTTCCTTTGAAAGCATTTTTACCTCCTTCGAAATACACACCCCCTGCCCGAAAATGCGCATTGTATCGTCTTTAAAAGACAGACAGGAAGCAGTCCGCCGTCTGTTGGACTGTGTATCCAACACAGCAGTCCGCTTTGTAACTCGGACCGCCATTTTCTGCCTGGGGCAACGGACGGCCCGAATACCAGCTTTTTAAAATCGGCCTGACCAAAGGGCCAGGCCGTAAAAATCCAAAATTTATTCCACCTGTACGGTTACAATCCGAAGTCACATTTTTATGCAATTTATTGCAATGGAAATGACCTGTCGGATTAGCAACCCATTTATTCATGAGCAAAATGTGGCTGCGTCAGCAGACACAAGAGTGCGTTAGCACGGATTTTGCGAATGGATGAATGGGTTGGATACTCTTTAGAGTATACAACCGCACAGCTGGAATTTATTTATCAATATCCTCCGCCAGCTTGCGCATGTATGCAACATCTTGCGGATCCAATTCCAATTCCGCGGATTTGATATTTTCCGCGATCTGCTCTGTTGTAGTAGAGCCGCTGAGCAGATTGATAAATTCGCCCTGTGCAAGGATCCATGCGAGCGCCAGGTTTGCGATGGTACAGTCGTATTTCTCACAGAGAGGTTTCCACTGATCCATCATATCCATTGCTTTCTGCATGTTGTCCGGCTGGAACCATTTCTTCGGAATCTGTGCGCCTACCGGCTTGTAATCTCTCGGAAGAGCTCCGCTTAACAGTCCCATTTCTAATGGGGAGTACGCCTGAATCGTCACATTGTTTTCCTTGCAGACCGGAAGCAGATCCTCTTCAATCCCACGGTCCAGAATGCTGTATTTTGCCTGTACGATATCCAGCGAGCCATACTTTAAGTATTCCTTGATGTGGTTTACATCCACATTTGCAGCGCCGATCGCCCGGATCTTTCCCTGTGCTTTCAGCTCGTTGAGCACTTCCATTGTCTCCGAAATCGGTGTGAAATATGGCTCCACCGCCTGCCAGTGTGTCATATATACATCAATGTAGTCTGTGCCGAGACGTTCCAGGCTCTGATCGATCTCTTCCAGGATGGATTCCCTGGAAAGATTTTTGTAAAGCTGCGTGTCGCCTACCTTATTGAACAGGCTTCCCTTCCTGTCATTCCAGATGATCCCGCACTTTGTAATGATCACTACATCCTCACGGTTCATCCCTTGCAGCGCTTTCCCTACGATCTTCTCACTGTTTCCAAAATTATATCCAGGTGCAGTATCAATCAGGTTTACGCCCAACTTCGGGCATTCACGGATCAGATCTACGACTACCTTCAGATCGTGGTCGCCGCCCCATGCCGGGCCGCCGCCGATGGACCATGTGCCAAGGCCCATTCTTGAGATATCTGTACCTGTACTGCCAAGTTTCATCTTTTTCATAATCTCTGTTTTCCTTTCTGAATCAGCGCAGGCAGGGCTTTCGCCTGTGCCGGATAGCTGTTGCCTGTAGTTTCATTTTTCAGCTATTCAAAACGGCAGACCGCAGACCTGCCTGCTGCCGTTCTGAATAGCCGTATCATTTTCATGCCTGCTGCGCGTAGTATTCCTTCAACCTTTCATCAACCTGCTCTCTCCTCTGCACTCCTGTGGTCGCCCCGATGCTCTGCACGCTGATAGATGCAGTCACATTTGCAAATTCCGCACATTCCTTCAGAGACTTTCCTTCCAGGATCGCGGTGATGAAGCCGGATGCGAAGTTGTCGCCCGCACCGATGGTATCGATCGCGGTGATGCCCTTCATGGCCGGAACCTCCAGCACGCTCCCGTCCTGGCTCTTGATATAGCAGCCTTTCTTGCCTGTCTTGATCACCACATGCTGTATCCCGCAGTCCAGGAACCTGTCGGCAATCTTCTCCAGCTCCGTTTCCTCTGTCATAAGACAGGCTTCGTCGTAATTGGGGAAGAAATAATCTACATATCCAAGCGCCTCTTTGATGTCGTCCAGGGTCTCGCCTAATCTTGCCTTGATCATATCTGCACAGATGATCATATCCTGCGCCTTTGCTTCCTTAAAAATCTTCACCAGTGCCCGGCAGTCCAGAAGCGGATTGTTGAAAATGCTCGCCAGGGATAAAAGCCTCGCCTCTTTAAGCCTGGACAGGTCCACATCGTCGATGGTCATTTTCCAGAGGCTTCCGTTGCGGTTTGTAACAAACGTCCGCTCCCCGTCCGCAGTGACAAGTCCTACGTTGATGGAAGTATCGATGCCTTCCCTCACCTTGATGCCTGAGTAGTCAATCCCGTTCTTTTCACAGTGTTCGATGATAAAATTGCCTACCGCATCTTTGCCGACCATGCTCATCAGCCCGATCTTGTGCCCGAGACGGGACATGATCGTTGCCTCGTTGATGGCGTCTCCGCCGATGGTCATGGAAATCTGCTGCAGAGGAAATGACTCAATCTCAAACATATCCCGGTTGACAGGCTGCAGAGGAATATCCACGATCGCAGCCCCGACACAGATTGCGTCTAATTTTTTCTCCACGATTATTCCGCCTTTCCGTCATCTCCGAATAAAACGATTTTTTCGATTGCACGCTGTTTTACTGCTGCCCTTACGGCTCTTTCCAATTCCAGGAACGGTTTATCCACATTTGCCGCAACCGCAGTCATCGCCGCCTGGCACAGCTCTGTATGGATGTTGATCTTTGCGATTCCAAGAGAGATTGCCTTCTTGATATCCTCATCACCGATTCCGGATGCTCCGTGAAGTACCAGCGGTACGGTCACGGCGTCTCGAACCTTCTCTACCACTTCGAAGTTCAGCTTCGGCTCGGATGTGTAGACACCATGCTGATTTCCGATCGCAACTGCCAGAGAATCACAGCCTGTACGCTCTACGAACTCCGCTGCCTGAGACGGATCCGTGTACTGATAGCTTGCCAGCGCTTCCTCGTAAACGGTTTCATTTCCTACATGGCCAAGCTCTGCCTCTACCGGGATTCCCAATGGATGGAAATAATCTACCACTTCTTTTGTAAGGCGGATGTTCTCTTCTAATTCGAATGCGGAAGCGTCTCTCATCACGGAGTTCATCCCATGGTTATACGCATTCTGCACGATCTCCATGCTGCGGCCGTGATCCCAGTGTGTGATGACCGGTACGGTTGCCTTCTTTGCCATGGAAACCATCATATGGCAGAAATCTTCGAAAGAAGTATTTCCTACAAATCCGGTTCCGAAGGAAATGATCACCGGAGCTTTGGTCTCTTCCGCCGCGTCCATCACTCCCATGAGCATCTCTGCGTTCCATACGTTGAAATGCGGGATGGCATATCTTCCTTCTGTTGCTTTCTTTTCCCAATATCTGATATCTGCTAACATTCTTTTTCCTCCTGATCTTGTCTGATTTATGCCTGCTGTATCAGAGGCATGCTCCAAGCGGCGCCCCTGATACAGCTTTTTAAAATATCATACCTGTTCCGGCCCCTTTACCGTTCAGCCGATCACTCGGCATCTTCGATCTTGATAACGCCTTTGATGATGTCCTTCTTGCAGTGTACGGATTCCTCGAACGCCTTCTGCACATCTTGGTAATCATAAACGTGTGTTACCATAGATTTCACATCAAATTTTCCGGATGCGATGGCGTCGATCGTCATCGGATAGTTGTTCGCATAGCGGAATACGGTCTGGATCGTCACCTCGCGGTTAATCTTCAGGAAATCAATCGGCACTTCACCCGGGATTGTACCTACGATCATGATCCTGCCGCCCCGTGCGACAATCTGAGGAGCCTGTTTTGCCGTAATCTGGGAACCTGCCGTCTCAAATACGATATCCGCGCCCAGTTCTCCAACCAGCTCTTTACATCTGCTAATGGTATCTTCTTCCATTCCGTTGATGACGGCAGAAGCTCCAAGCTCCTTTGCCATCTCCAGGCGCTTCGGCATTACGTCTACTACGACGATGTCTGTAGCGCCAAGGCTCTTGCAGCCCTGCAGGGTCATCAGGCCGATGCAGCCTGCTCCCAGAATGACGATCTTCTTGCCCAGCCTCGCGCCGCCTTCCATAGCCGCATGCATTCCCACTGCAGCCGGCTCCACCAGCGCGCCTTCCATGGTGCTCATGTTCTCCGGCAGCTTATAGGTAAAGTTTTCCGGGTGGCACAGATAGTTTGTCAATGCGCCTCTATAGTTTGGCTGTGTCGCCATAAAGTCAACGTCCGGACAGATGTTGTAATGCCCTTCCAGACAGTATTTACATTTTCCGCAGGGTACGCCCGGCTCAATATTCACGCGGTCGCCCGGTTTGAACTTTGTCACCTTGCTTCCAACCTGTACGACAGTCCCTGCGCACTCATGGCCAAGGCCGATCTTTTGATTCGGATCCTTGGGCGGAATGAACGGGCCTGACTCGAATCCATGGACGTCAGAGCCGCAGATTCCTACATATTCCACTTTCAGCATGATCTCATCATCCTTCGGCACCGGTACAGGCGCGTCTTTGATTTCCATTGTCCCGGGAACGACCAGGATTGCCTCTGTATTTTTCATAAGATTGATTTCCTTTCCATAAAATGTCTTACTATTCGTAACTTTTATTCTACATTACCGATATCCTCAACGGACTCTCCTCTTGTCTCAACACCGAAGATAAATACGCATACTGCTATGATCACAGCTACGATGGTGATCAGGACGAACACCCCGCCGCTTCCCATGGAGCTTGCAACGGATGTTACAAGGAACGGGAAGAAGATATTGCTGACACGGCCCATTGCATTACAGAATCCGGAACCGGAGAGCTTCGCTGATGTAGGCCACATCTCCGGAACATATACTGCGGATGCGTAGCATACATACATATAGATGATCGTGTTCAGGCAGAAGGTGGAAACGATCAGCGCTGTCATCTCTGTCTGCTGTCCTGTGATGATTCCCAATACTGCCATGCCTGCAAGCAGGATCACACCCATCACGCGCCGCGGGATCTTATCCATGATCAGAGATGCAATAAAGATTCCGAACGGAGCGCCGAACAGTCCGAACATGGTCATGAACTGTGACTGTGAAGTATCATATCCCAAAGATCTCAGCAAGGAAGGCATCCAGTTCATCAATGTATACTGGATCGTATTCATACCGATCAATACCAGGGAACCGACAATGGTTCTCTTTAACAATTTTCCGCGGAACAGTGCGGAGTATGGAAGCTGCTTCACTTCCTTCGGTGCTTCAGTTACCGGCGGAAGCGGCTTGCCTGTAGAAGCTTCGATTTCTTTTTCAATCCTTGTCATGATCTCGTCTGCTTCGTCAAGTCTTCCCTGTGCTTCCAGCCATCTGGGAGATTCCGGGAATTTCTTTGCGATCAGGATGGATGCCACGATGGAAAGGATGGACGGGATCATGTACTGAACTCTCCAGTTCATGTTGTAGCTGATTCCTGTCAGCGCGATCACAAACGCGATTCCGTTGCAGACCGGGTGCGCCCAGTTTCCGATGAAGGAGTTCCGGCTGGACCATACCCCGCGGTTCCGGCCCGGAACATATTCTGTGAATCCTGCAAACAGTACGACCAGAAGTGCGCCCAGACCAAAGCCCTGCACAAGCCTGAAAATATACAGTATCGTAACATTCGGTGATACCGCGCCGCCGATCATGGCGATGATATGGATGATCTCATATAATAAGATACTTTTTTTACGTCCGATCTTATCGCCGATCGGTCCACCCACCAGGGCTCCGAACAGCTGACCTGCCGTATAAGTCGTTCCCCACATTGCAAGAAGCGCGCTTCCCTCTTCCAGCCAGTGAAGCTCATTCAAAAGGATATTCTGTACTGCTCCGCCGATTCCGTTTGACCAGCACACCAGAAGTGCAAAAGCGGATACCAGCCACATTTTTATATGCCAGCCTGAATTTGGGAGACGGTCAAGTCTTGCACCGATATTCACGCTCTTTGTATTTGTATTAGATGCCATTGTTTTTGTTCCTTTCTTAAACTCATTCTTTTTTTCAAAACTATATTTTAGGATCTGATGCAGGAAGAAAGTTCGTCTTCTACTTCCCTTTCCATGATCTCCCATGCCTTCCGGATGTCCGGATCCTTGTTCCACAGAGCCGGAGGGCCTAATACGACCATATCTGCCCCTGCCTCATATAATGGACGGTATACGCCTGCATTCATGGAGCCGTCTGCTTCGATCAGAAAATCCAGTCCCATTTCTTCTCTCCACTGCACCAGAGTACGGATCTTGTCATACATCTGTGTGATCACTTTCTGTCCCGCATAGCCTGCGTCTACGATCATGATCGTTACCTTGGACAGCAGCGGCAGATAGTAGCGGATACCTTCCAGGGGCGCTGCCGGGTTCAAGGCGATGCCTGCCTTGCATCCAAGGGAAATGATCTTGTTCAGTGTTACAAACGCGTCGCTCTCGATGCAGTCCGTATGAGGTGTGATATATTCCGCGCCGGCCTCGGCACAGACTTCTATGTATTCCTGAGGATGCCGGATCATCAGATGGGCATCCATGGACGTTTTCACGACCTTTTTCAGGACTGTCATGAAGTCCGGGCCTACGCCGAAGGTTTTTACATAATTGCCGTCTTTGATGTCAATATGGAGAAAATCCGCATGTTCGTCAATAAACCGGACCTGATTCTCAAAGTCGTACAGATCGCAGCATCCCATGGACGGCGCCAATAATAACTTTTTTTCCATTTGTGTATTCCTCTTTTGTCGGCCGCAGATAAAGCATTTGAGAGGAGGGAACCAAATACTAGTACAGCATTGCGTATATAATGATGAATAATGTGCCTGATATTTTTGTCAGGACAAGGCGGAGGAAAGAGGCGATGCGGTGGCATCGTTGATTGACGACAACGCAGTGCTGGCAGAAATAGCAGGTGCAGTATTCACTGTTAATTGCGCAATGCTGTACTAGCTTACCTGCGGCCATGTCTATGTATCTCGTTTCTCAGGGATCAGTCCTCAAAATCGTAGTGGAAGATCACCTTGATTGCTTCTTTATTAGCCATCAGTTCGAATCCTTCTTCCCACTGGGACAGCCCAAGTCTGTGTGTGATCATCGGCTGAACCTTGATCTGTCCGGATTCCAGGAGGCGGATCGCGTTTCTCCAGGAAGTGGAGTCATATGCCATATGTCCGATGATGCTCTTATTCCAGGAAGTAATGTCGTTGATGGAAAATTCCAGCGGCTTGAAGCCCATGCCAACCCGGACCACTTCGCCGTTCGGGCGGAGCATCTCAATTGCCTGCTTTAGAGCGATGTTTGCGCCGGAGCATTCTACAACCAGGCCAAGGTTATCTCTTCCACAGATCTCCGTACATCTCTTTACGACGTCTTCCTTGGAGCCGTTAACCACATGGGTAGCGCCCAGTTCTTTGGCAACGCCGAAACGAACCTTCGTGTCTTCTTCCAGACCTACCATAACGATGTTCACAGCGCCCATGATTCTTGCAACCTGTACTGCAAAAAGTCCCAGGGGGCCTGTTCCGAATACGACTACATCCTGTCCAGGAAGGAGATGCGCCTGCTGTGCGATTGCTTTGTAGGAGTTGCAGATCGGATCAAGCACTGCAGCTTCTTCGTACTTTACATTCTCCGGGATTTCCCAGATCGCGTGTTTGTGGATTCTCAGGATCTCTCCGGGAACCTTGCAGTATTTGGAAAATCCGCCGCCCCATGTGTTGTTGTCCAGTCCAAGGTTTACCTTGCTCTCACAGCAAAGAAAATCTCCCTGTTCGCAGGCCGGGCATACACCGCATACATGAGCACTGTTGTCAGATACGACTCTCTGTCCTATTTTCCAGTCCTTCACCAGCTCGCCTACCTTTACGATCTCTCCGGCAAATTCATGGCCGCGGATGGAATTGAACTCGTCAGAACCATTGTCCACCTTGTAGTGCTTCATATCGGCTCCGCAGATTGCTGCCGCCTTGATTTCAATAATAATGTCCTCTGGTCCGCATGTCGGCTCCGGTACGTCGATCATCCGATATCCGCCAAATTCTTTTCCATATCTTGCTAATGCTTTCATGTTCTTCTCCTTTTCTTTCCTGAAAAAATAAAGTTCCACTCTTGCTTTTTATTTGCTTATCGCATCTCCCGTTTTCCGGCCGGAAACGTTGTTTCTTGATGTACCTATATATTACTCTTGTTCTTTGTTATTGTCAATTATTTTTCTGTGTTTCAAAGATTTTCAGCAAATATCACAATTTTATTTCTGTGTTTAAACGTGTTTTCTTTGTTATCAAAACTTTAATTTGTGTATTTTTTACATATTTTCTGTGTTTCAAAATTTTCTGACAGTTCAAAAAAAGAACAAAGTGGGTTCGCTTGTAAAACTCGCGCCTGCGGCGGTCGCATTGCGGCCTCTACCTTGTACGTCGCAGTGCGCATCCCCCCCGGAGGGTTTTTGTTCTATAGGAAAATTTGGAGAAGTTTCCTAATAGAACAAAAAAAGTGTGCGTCTTAACGCACACTCGCTCCGGAGCGCGGCTGCTGCTGCAGCCGTTTTCCGCCTGTTCAAGCCACTTCTATTTAAGCCAAAACATATCAATCGTAAATTTTACTTCCGAAATTCCTTCGCCGCCAGGAAGCCGCCGAATAAAATCCCATTCACCACAAGCAGCGGTATCAGATCCGTCCAGTTCATGGTCTGTCCCTGGATGATGTCTGCACTGTACGTCCCAGTTATGATCGGCACCAGGTTATTATTCAGGAAATGCAGGACCACCGGCACCCAGATATTTTCCGTTTTCATATAGGCGTAGGCAAAGAAGATTCCCAGCGTGATACAGGTGATCTGCTGTCCTGCCGCGCTGATCAGGCCGGTTCCCGGGCTGTAGTAAAAGAAGTTCACCGGCAGATGCCAGAGCCCCCAAACCACGCCCAGAAGGATCACGCCCCATCGCTTTCCAAAGCGGGACTGCAGCAGCGGCTGCAGATAATACCGCCATCCATATTCCTCCCCGAAAAACGCGATAAATACCAGGAAGAAATTGATGATCAGAGATCCCGCCATGATCCAGGTCATGGGATTCCCCGCGATCTCTCCCACTGCGGATATCTGCCCGGATGCCGCGTAGGAAAGAATCGCCCGCAGCAGATACAATCCTACGAACAGCACTACGCAAAACACGGATACTTTTTCGTTCCGCCCTTTTAAGCCATAAGCAATCCGCTTTTCCTTCTTTTCCGTAAGCAGCATGATCCACGCCAGTACACTTCCGCCGATCATGATCAGATTACAGACTGTCATCCAGGCGATATCCGGCAGGATTACACTCCCGACAGCGCTGGCCAGCATCAGCGCCGCAGCTGCAAGATATGTAATAAAAAACCGCTTCGGCAGCCTGGCCTTCTCTTTTTCCGTTATCAGATACGCCAGCATGACTCCTGCTGCCGGATACAGCATCTGTGCATTAGGGAATACACTGACATCCAGTCCCTGATCGCAGCCAAGCCCCATCGGCAGCCCCATCAAAAATGTGATACCGTATGCTATAAGCACATAAATACCTAACTGTTTCTTTTCAATCTGTGATAATTTCATTCTCATTTTCCTCCTGATTCTATCGAACTAAAAATTCCATCAGTTCCATGTTTTGATTGATCGTAATATTGAAGCAGATCCTTCCACCCTCATAATCCGCAACCAGTATGAACCCTGCGTATTCCGCTTCCCCCTCCTCATTCTTGCAGCCCATGGAAACGGTCTTTACAATCTCCCGGAACTCCCCTCGTTTGTCCAGCATCGGATCACATTGTTCCGCAAATTCCTCGGCCGTTATAAACTCCTGAAATTCCGTACAGCCCATATCCAGAATGCTCTGATAATCCTTCTCATTAAAGCAGTCAATGGCGCACAGCACTTTCTCCTCCATCCCTTCTTTATCAAAGGAATCCGGCAGCTCCGTTCCCAAAGACTGGCAGCCCATCAGCAGACACATTGTCATGGCCAGTCCTGTCAGCAGTCCCGCGATCCGCTCCATCTGTGTAAACAGCAGCATCGCTCTTTCTATGATTTCGTTCATCGTGTTCTTACCTCCCCGTATAAACTAAAACACAGCAAAACATTAATCTTCCTGCGCCGCAAACAGAAGCGTCACCGAAAAAGTCCCATCTTCTTTCCGGATCTCCATCTCTCCCTGATATTTTTCCAGTGCCTGCCGGACATTCTGCAGCCCCAGTCCTTCATGTCCCGGCTTGGATGATCTTCCATTTGCCGGACATTCCGCATAGGGATTTTCCATTTTAACGAGGATAAAATCCTGAATCTGTTCTGCACGGATCCTGATCCAGAACTCCGCTTTTCCTTTGCCTTCCTCCGCCGCATTATCCAGGAGATTGGCAAAGATCGTGGTGATATCCAGGTCTGAGATAAAGTCCAGTCCCACGCCTCCTAAACTGCACTGTACCTGATCCCGGGAAAAGTTTTTCAGCTTATCATTCAGCACAATGTTGAGCATCCGGTTTTCTGTATAAAATTTCATTCCCATAGAATTAAGCATTGCATGCACATCCTCGATATAAGGTCTGTCCTCGATCCTGCTGCTCTGCTCGATCACATGCAGATGGTTCCGGATATCGTGGATGATCTTCCTGGAACGGTTATAATTCTCCTCCAGTTCCTCATAATACTGCAACGTCAGCTCCCTCTGCTGCTGCATCATCAAAAGCCAATGCTTCAATTCTCCGCTTTTTGCCACGTCATACCAGAAATACAGGCAGTACAGATTAATGACCAGCAAAAGTGCGGCATAGATCACGATCCAGTAATATCCGTATCTGACAAGAAAGATATCGCTTGACACCAGATACAGGAACAAAAGTACCATACTGGCCACGGGGACGATGACCATCCCATGGATTTTGATATACTGTACGTCCGCCAGCCTTCTGCGTATGATCATCCGCAGTATCAAAGTTCCCACAAGAAGCAGAAATACCCGTGACACCACCAGGACACTGTATACCACGATCCCTTCCAGTTGCATTACCAGCCAGACATAGCGTGCCGCGAAGCTGGCCGTAAGCTCGGTAGCCAGCAGAATAACGCAGAAGATGATCTGATATGCGATTCCCTGCCTGCCCCGAAAATACAGCTGCCTTGCCATCGCAACATAGTAAAGGCAGACCGCTCCCATGGTCAGCTTGTCATCCAGCCAGAACATGGGGACAAAAACCGCGACTGCTGCATAGCCCATCCAGCCAAGAATCTTTTTCCAACGGCTTTCTTCCCGGTCGGAGGGAATAGAACGGACTACGATCCAGGCACAGCCCACCAGTGACGCCAGATCGGCCAGGCCGAAAAATATCTGTATCATACTTGTCATGACGTCCCTCCCATTCTTCCTGAAAGATACACGATCAGCTCCTGTTTCCATGCCTTCTGCCGCTTCTGCGCCAGCGGGATCTCCATGCCGTTGTCCAGAAGGATCCTGCCGGTCAAAACATTTTGCACATGCAGCATATTCACCGCAAAGCTCTGATGAGGCATGGAAAACCCATAGCTTTCCATCCGTTTCGCCACCTTTCCTATTTTTTCAGTCATAGCATACACCCCATCCGACGTCACGATCTCCACCCGTCGGTTCACATATTCAAAATAATAGATTTTCTCCGCCGGCAGGCATAAAAGTCCGTTCACAGTCTGGAAATCCAGGATAGGTTTGTTTTCAGGCGTGTGTATATAAGAAAATATCTCCTCCAGCACTTTGCAGATTTCAGCCTCCTTCACCGGCTTCAAGAGATATTGGAAGGCATGGACGCCGAACGCCCCGGATACATAATCCTGATATGCGGTCAGGTATACGATCTTCGTTTCCTTATCCCGCCCGCGGATCCATTTCCCGGTCTCGATGCCGTTCATCCCCTTCATATCAATGTCGAGAAAGACGGCATGATAAGGCGTATATCCCTCTGCCAGGCTTTCACCGGACTCAAAGCAGTCCACTTGAGCTTCCGGATTCCATCCCCTTATGATTCGGCTGACTTCCTCTCTCACACATCGGTCATCGTCACAGACTGCGGCTCTGAACATCCTCTTCCCCTCTTTCTTTTCCAAAATCATTATAATGATTTTAGCACATAGAGAA
>Ga0137307_101031_pt1 | contig 28465 bp, 22 predicted proteins | sample NAcewD2O_March_2_FD_97180 | JGI IMG/M metagenome (GOLD analysis project Ga0137307, IMG submission 97180) | Mouse cecal microbial communities from Vienna, Austria - N-Acetylglucosamine amended D2O_March | ecosystem: Host-associated > Mammals > Digestive system > Large intestine > Cecum | place... | reverse complement strand
GACAGGGCCTGAAACAACGTAATCTGCACCATATACCGTGATAATATCCGAAAATATATTTGAGATAGGTCTTATCTGGTGGATGGATTCGGTGTCGTGCCGCCGGAAGCCGAAGATATGGCATAAGTCATTGCCGCCAACACGGATATTCAAGATAAGTTCTTCAATCTCTGAGAGCTTCTCTTTTAGATGATATAAAATATCATAACGGTTCCTAAGGTCGATGATGGAAGCGCTTTCATAAATTGGCATTGCATAGATTGGCTTGGCGCTTTTTTCATTGACGGAGATTATGGCATGGATGTATTCCTCTGCATTATCCGGTGAAAATTTCGGAAGGATAAAGCCGCAAAGAAGGGCGGCAGAATTTCCAAGCGCATGGAAGAGGCGGGAAATCTGTCCGGCATTCCGCACCCGTATAAATATTTTCGGAATATAAAATTTCTGGCTCAGCGAGGCTTCGTAGATTTTGCTGATGGATTGAATCATGGTGAGTTCGGCTTCTTCCACGTGGTCGTCATGTATGGTATCTTCCAGACACAAAGCAAGGGAATACTGATTTCCGAATTTCTCTGTGACGATGGAAGCGAAGATATTTTCATTGTTTGCGGGGCAGTAAAGCAATGCGCCGACGCTGTAATAGATAGATAAATTTTTCATTGCAGTCTCCTCAAATGTTGACACTCAGATCAGTTACTGTTCATTCCCTTCGATTATTCCGGTAACTCAAATCATTCTACCATAGATTGTCGAAGAATGGTAGAAAAAATGGTGCAAATATGGTATATATATTCTTAGTAAAATGATTTGCAAGAAAAGAATGTAGGTGTTTGAATGAGCGAAAAGGTATTGTATCGGTATAATGTCATGAATGTGAATTCAATCAGCGGATTCGGCAGCATCAGGGGCGGGCTGAATGCGGACTGCAGAGATGTCTATTTTGTCAGACTGCTTGGCGTTGGCAAGGGAATGATAGATGAAATAAAACGGCTGGATCGGCAGATGGATGATTATGCGGGAAGAGGGCAGGTGTTTTATAAACGGCTGGAGCATTTGCCGGTTCCAGCCTCTATGGAAGAGGCAAATGATTATGCAGAGGGCTATCATAAATGGATTGCCGGAGATAAAAAGAGCATCGTAATCAAAGCCTCTAAGGATAATCCGGCGCTTCAGGAGAGCTTAAGCAAGGCATGTGAAAAGACGTTGAAATTATATATGAAGACAAAGAAGGGCGTAACCGACTCGATTCTCAAAAATTATTGGGTAAAATTAATGCATTGGTTTGACGCAGTGTTTGGTGGAAATCTGTCGAACTGGGAAGTGAAAAGCAACATAAAAATCGTATTGCCGAATGTGTGGAAGGAACAGGAATATCTGTTTTGCTATATGGTAACACTGATTGGTGCAGACGTATTGTTGCTCCAGACCGGAAAGGATATCGAGCTGTGTGAAGAATTAACGGCTCTTTCCGTTGCAGAGAGGCTTGGCGATTACGGACGGATAGAGATTCCGCCGTATGTACAAAATGTAAGGACTCCTGGGCCGGAGATGAGGGCGGCAGTCAGACAGACCGCCGTACAGCAGGAACCAAGGCAGAATATAAAAATCACGCTGCCGCCAAGAACGCCCAAAAAGCCGCAGCAGACGCCGGAGAATGTAAGGAATTCTGTCATGCCGCAACAAGCATCTGGAAATGTGGTTAATCCCGCCAAACCGCAAAGCGGTCGGACAAATCCGGTGGTTTCCGGCACAAAGAAGCCGGCAGGCAATGCGGGAGAGGGAAGGGAGAAGAGCTTTGAAGAGCTTGCTCTGCTTGCATCTTCCATCGTCATGATTGCAATACATGGTACGAATGGCGATATTATAGGAACGGGATCCGGCATCATGGTAGGAAGAGATGGATTTATTCTGACGAACAATCATGTTGCAAGCGGAGGAAGATATTATTCGGTCCGTATTGAAGACGACGATCAGGTTTACACAACAGACGAAGTGATAAAGTATAATTCGGTCTTGGATTTAGCGGTGATACGTATACAGAGAAGGCTGAACCCTATACCGGTCTACAAAGGAAGGCAGAAATTGGTAAGGGGACAGAAGGTTGTAGCAATCGGAAGTCCGTTAGGATTGTTCAATTCCGTATCCGACGGTATTATTTCCGGCTTTCGGGTGATTGACAATGTCGATATGATTCAGTTTACGGCGCCGACGTCCCACGGAAGCTCCGGCGGAGCCGTTTTGAATATGTATGGGGAAGTAATCGGCATCAGCACTGCAGGCTTTGACAGCGGACAAAATATAAATCTGGCGGTGGGGTATGAATCTATCAACATGTTTATCAAAGGGTTTGTGTCATAGTTGTAAAAAATGGTCGAATGTGGTATAATATCGCCAGATATTATACCGCCCGAATGGGCATAGTTAGGCGTAAGTTTAGAAGTGGAGGTCACAAATGAAAGGTGAACGGAGGAATATAAAAATTTCATTTAATTCGCCGGCAATATTAGGATTTACAATCATATGCTTTGCAGCGGTGATTCTGGGACAGATAACAAATGATGCCTCGACCAATGCGGTGTTCAGTGTTTATAGATCCTCTTTACTAAGCCCTCTTACCTATCTCCGTTTTGTCGGACATGTTTTCGGCCATGCGGGCTGGGAACACTTTATCGGAAATATCATGCTGATTTTGATAGTGGGTCCATTGCTGGAAGAAAAATACGGAACGTCAAATATCATTTTTGTAATGCTTGCGGCTGCACTGGTGACGGGATTGGTAAATTTTATTTTCTTTCCCCATATCAAATTGCTTGGTGCAAGCGGAATCGTTTTTGCATTGATTCTGCTTTCGTCGCTTACAAGTATAAAGGAGGGGATGATTCCCCTGACTTTCATTCTGGTTGCCGTTATCTATATTGGGCAGCAGATATATGAGGGTCTATTTGTTCCAAGCAATGTTTCAAATCTTACGCACATTATAGGAGGAATTGTTGGAGCAAGCCTTGGCTATGTCATGAACAAAAACAAGATGAATCGATATTGAGGGTGAAAAAATTAGATGTTTGAACATAAAAAAATAAGCGGGCTGGATGATTTTTTCATGGAACTTAGCAGGAGAGCGGGCAAAGGCATATTTTTTTACCGAATTAACGGGTATACGCAGGAAATAGCGGCATTTATAAAAAAATACTATGAAGCCGCCAGAAAATCAGGCGTTATCATAGAAGGCAAGTTACAGAATCCCGATGAGAAGAACCTGTCTTATTATAACGAGATTATGGGAATGGATTTTCAGATGGACATGGGTTTTATTTCCGCAAGTCTGAAAAAGTGGCTTCCCAGAATGAATGAATACCAACGGGGAAATGTTGCGACATCCATATATGATACATTGGATTCCTTAAGAGAAGCAGGTAAGAACGAGAACATGCTAAGGAACGCATATATCAAGTTTATGTGCTGGCTGTATTACAAATTTGAACGGATTATAAATCTGCTGGGTGAGGAGCATGTACCTAAGATCCTTTATGAAGGTGAGATTAGTAATTACGAATTATTGTTAATAACCGTTTTGGCAAAAGCCGGATGTGACGTCGTGCTCTTACAGTATCACGGGGATCAGAAATATCTTCAGCTTGATCCCGGTTCCGAGCTGTCAGATGATTTGGCGCTTCCGAATATGAAAGCATTTCCGGAGACATTCAATTTGAAATGGATTGTGCAGCAGATTCAGGAAGAATTTAATAATGAAAGATTATACGGCGAGAGCCCATCAGTTCGCGGCTGTACAAATGCATGGATAGAGGGGAAGTGTCTGGAGGATATCAGAAAGAGCATTTCTGTTAGAGGAAATGATACAAGTCTGTTCTATAATTGTTTTTGTAGAATGAACGGCGTGGAAGACAAATTGACTTACATGAATGAGCTGTTCCAATTTTATCAGGAGATAAAGAGCGGCAGGCAAAGAGTGCTCGTGATTGACGGTGGGATTGCTCCGCCGACGAATGAAGAGATAGCGGCTATCAACAGAAAGAGTTATTCGAAGCAGGATATTATGTTGCTGGATTTATCAAATAACATCAGATATACGTTTAATGTTGAGCTGCAAAGGCTGATGATTAAGGCGTTCATGGATGTAATGCTTGCAGAGGCAAAGCTTGCGGGAATGAATTTGAATAAGTTGACAAATAAGGCGGTTTATCTGCTGTGCTGGCTGAAGCGGTATCAGAGCGAACTGTTTCAGAATTGGAAGATGCCGGATGTTAGCTGTTGTATTCATATGGGGGCATGTACGAATGAAAACGAGGCGGTGTTCCTAAAGTTTCTTGCACGGCTTCCGGTAGATGTTTTGATTTTAAATCCAAATTTAAATGTAAAGTGCTGTCTGGAAGACGCTGTACTTTATGAAGAAAATTATGTTGAATCACTGAATGTAAACAGGTTTCCAAGAGAAAATACAGATGTCCATATCGGTACAGCCGCATATCACGCAGAGCGGGAGCTGGACACGCTCATGTATCAGGATTCCGGGATGTACCGGAGCCAGCAGTATCATAAAGCGAATCCGATTAATCTGCAGACCATGTATGAGGAAATCAGAATCCTTTGGAATGAAGATTTAAAATTCAGACCGAACTTTAGTACCAGCCAAGAGGCAGTGAATATTCCTGTTATCTATGCAAAAGTCTCCGGCGTTAAGGACGGAGATATTGCGCAGTATTGGTCTTCCATCAAAGAGCTGCTGACAGAGGACACGTTTTTAATGAATAAGGCGCCGTTTATAGAGCCGACAGCGCCAAATCCCATCAAGGCATATGCAGCCGAATTTTGGAAGAATGGGAAATTGCAGAGAAGCAGAATTAAGGAGCATCGCTGTTATCAATATGGAGTGCTCAGGGATGAGGTTCAGGAGCACATATTTGATAAATTGCAGATGCTGATTGAAAGCAGGCTGATTCACGGCACTTTTGAGAATGGGACGGAATATACGATTATTGCAACAATCCTTAATTTGCACAGAGATATTGTCCGTTTGATTCAGAAATTTGATTTTACAAAGAAAAATCCCAAAATAATTTTTATCAATACAGGAGAAGGATTGATTTCTTTGGAAGATACAATCGTAACAGCGTTTCTTAATCTGATCGGGTTTGACGTCATTTATTTTGTTCCAACCGGATATCAGAGCATAGAGAAGTTCTTCAACCGAAAGGTTTTTGAAGAGCATCAGATCGGTCAGTATGTGTATGACCTGCAAACGCCTGATTTTAGAAACATATCCAGCAATGCGCGCCAAAAGAAATGGCGTGACAAAATATTTAAGAGGGGTACATGACAATGGGACTTGATTTTAGTAAAACTGCGACATTGGCAGAGACAGCCGCACCCGCTGCAGAGCCGAAGAATGAAATTGAAGTGGTGGAGCAATACGATATTGTGGCGGACCGTCAGCAGATGAATGAGCAACTGGTAAATTCCGCAGAAGTGGATGCGATTGTAAGCACGATTGAGGTGAATAACCTTGATACGATTGTTTCGTTCGGCGCACAGGCGGCAGAAGAGATTTCAAAGGCGTCGGATGTAGTGCTGAACAGTATGAATATGTCTCAGTTGGATGATTCCAGCGAGATGCTGAATACGCTTGCCAAAATCATGAACAAGTTTGACATCGAAGAAATAAAGGACAACCCTGGATTATTCGGAAAGCTTTTCGGGAACCTGAGAAAGCAGTTGGACAAAATTTTAGCAAAGTATCATACGATGGGAGAAGAGGTTGATAAGATTTATGTGCAGTTAAAGCAGTATGAATCTGAAATCAAGCAGTCAAACCGGAAGTTGAACCAGATGTTCGAAGCGAATGTAAATTATTACCATGAGCTTGTCAAATACATATTGGCAGGTGAGCAGGGCTGTCGGGAATTGGAGGAATATATTGCAAAACGTCAGGCTGATATGGAAGCTACAGGCGACAATTCCATTCAGTTTGAATTGACAAGCCTGAATCAGGCGTTGATGATGCTGGAGCAGAGAACGCAGGATTTGAGAACGGCAGAAAATGTTGCTATGCAGTCCATTCCAATGATTAAGACAATGGAATTCAGCAATATGAACTTAGTTCGGAAAATCAACTCCGCCTTCATTATTACTCTTCCGGTATTTAAGCAGGCGCTTGCACAGGCAATCATGCTTAAGAGACAGCGGATTCAGGCGGAGGCTATGTCTGCGCTGGATGAGAAGACAAACGAGATGCTGATTAAGAATGCGCGTAATACAGTAGAGCAGTCTAAGATGACCGCAAGATTGGCATCAGGAAGCTCTATCAAGATAGAGACATTGGAGACAACTTGGAGAACGATTGTGAACGGAATCGACGAAACAAAGCAGATTCAGGAGAATGCGCGCCGGAAGCGTGTGGAGGATCAGGCTCGTCTGGAGACAATCAAGCAGGAGTTCAACAAATCATATCATATGCCAGATAAGATTAATTAATATAAATTTAAGGAGGAACCAATTATGCCAATTAATTTAGCAAAAGGACAAAAGGTGGATTTAACAAAGGGAAATCCGGGATTAAAGAACATTATGGTCGGACTTGGATGGGATGTTAACGCATTTGATTCAGGTGCTGATTTCGACTTGGATGCCGCGGCATTTATGTGCGGATCAAACGGAAAATGCCCGACGGAAAAAGAGTTCATATTCTATGGGAACTTAGAGCACGCAAGCGGTGCACTGAAGCACATGGGAGATAACCTTACCGGAGAAGGGGAAGGCGATGATGAGCAGATTCAGGTTGATTTAACCAAGATTCCTGCAAATATTGAGAAGGTTGCATTTACAGTTACTATCTATGAGGCAGAGGCTAGAAGACAGAATTTCGGACAGGTTTCCAATGCGTTTATCAGGATTGTTGATGAAGCAACGAATCAGGAGCTGATCCGTTATGATTTGGGAGAAGATTTCTCGATTGAGACGGCTGTTGTAGTCGGAGAGTTATACCGCAACAACGGAGAATGGAAGTTTAACGCAATCGGAAGCGGGTTCCAGGGCGGTCTTGCGGCGCTCTGCGGACACTATGGAATTGAAGTAGCATAGGAGGGACGATATGCCGATTAATTTGCAGAAGGGTCAGAAGGTTAGCATTACAAAGGATAACCCTGGCTTAACAAAAGTTGTGATAGGATTAGGATGGGACGTTAATCAATTCGATACGGGCGGTGATTTTGATTTAGATGCCGCAGCTTTTTTGCTGACTGATACAGGGAAGATTTCCAGATCGGAAGATTTTGTGTTTTTCGGGAATTTGACGCATCCTTCCGGAAGCGTTCAGCATTTAGGGGATAACCTGACAGGCGCCGGAGAAGGCGATGATGAGCAGATTAAGATTGATTTGTCAAAAGTGCCTGAGAATATCACTAAGATTGCATTTACGGTAACGATTTATGAGGCGGAGCAGCGCAGGCAGAACTTTGGGCAGGTCAACAATGCTTTTATCCGTATCTATAACGAGGTATCGGGAGAAGAGCTGTTAAGATATGACTTGGGAGAGGACTTCTCCATAGAAACGGCGGCTGTCTTTGGCGAACTCTATAAGAACGGAAATGAATGGAAGTTTAATGCGATTGGAAGCGGATATCAAGGCGGATTGGCTGCATTATGTGCGAATTACGGCGTTGATGTAGAGTAGGAGACGGATATGGCGATTAGTTTACAAAAGGGACAGAAAGTAAATCTGCAGAAAAATTCATCTGCAGGCTTGGGTGAGATACTTGTTAATTTAAACTGGAATTCAAAACCACAGAAAAAGGGGTTTCTTGCCAACTTATTCAGCGGTTCGGGAATTGATCTTGATTTAGGCTGTTTATTTGAGTTAAAGGACGGCAGAAAAGGCGCTGTCCAGGCGCTTGGAAATACATTCGGTTCTTTGAATCAGCCGCCATATATCGCCTTGGACGGCGATGACAGGACCGGTGCGGCGGCAGCCGGAGAAAATCTTCGGATAAACGGAAACCAGATTGCTAATATTAAGAGGATTTTGGTATATACTTTTATTTATGAAGGCGTGGCGAACTGGCAGCAGGCGGATGCGACCGTTACCATTAAGTATCCGGGCGCGGAGGATTTAGTTGTCAAAATGGATAGCTATAATTCATCGAATATAATGTGTGGTCTTGCATTATTAGAAAATGTAAATGATGAGACATTTAGCGTAGAGAAGCTTGTGCAGTTCTATCCGGGACATGAAGCGCTTGATAGAGCATATAACTGGGGAATGAGCTGGAGGGCAGGACGTAAGTAGAGAAGAAAAGTCTGGAAGTAAATTTTCAAATCTACCTAGATGGCGTGAAGAACACGCCGGTAAGGAGGAAAATATGTCAATTAGTTTACAGAAAGGCCAGAAGGTAAGTCTGTCTAAGGATCATGCAGGATTATCAAAGGTAGTCGTTGGACTTGGATGGGATGAGGCAAAGCGGGAAAAAGGCGGATTTTTTGCACCTAAGCCGCAGCCGATCGACTGTGATGCGTCTGCGATCCTGCTTAAGAACGGAAGATTGTTCGACAAAGGGGATTTGATTTATTTTGGAAATCTCCGCCATCGTACAGGTTCCGTTGTTCATCAGGGAGATAACCTTACTGGAGCCGGAGACGGTGATGATGAACAGATTATCGTTGATTTATCAAGTATCCCGGCAGAATATGATAAGATTGTATTTGTAGTTAACATTTATCAGGCAGTACAGAGGAGACAACATTTCGGAATGATCCAGAATGCCTTTATCCGTCTTGTGGATGCCAGAAACAATAATGAAATGTGCAAATATAATCTGTCCGAGAATTATAACGGTATGACGGCAATGATTTTCGGAGAGATTTACAGACACAATGGAGAGTGGAAGTTTAACGCAATGGGACAGGCTACGACAGACGCAAGTCTTGGAGAGCTTGCGAACCGGTATTTATAGGAAACGCATCAAATAATTGAGTTTCCTATAATACAAATGTTTGAGCATTTGAAGGAGAAACTACCGAGTTAGTTTCTCTTTCTTTGTAAGATAAAAGATAAAGGAGAAAAAATATTTATGAAGTATAACGGTCTATCGTACAAAGAGGTAGAACAGTCCAGAGAGAAATATGGCTCAAATGTCATTCCGGACTCTGAACCTACAACGTTTTGGGATGAGTTTAAGGAAACCTTTGGTGATCCAATGATAAAAATATTATTGGCAATTGCAGCGCTTATGATTGTCATGTTTTTCTTTGGATATGCAGAAATCTATGAACCGCTGGGAACGATTATTGCGGTACTGATCGTGGCAGTCGTTTCTGCAAAGACAGGCGTTGCCAGTGATACAAAGTATCGTGAGCTAAAGGACAGCGCCGAGAAGGATAAATGTAAGGTTCACCGAGACGGCGTGGTTACGGTAATTGAAGTGGATGATGTTGTAGTTGGCGATAAGGTGCTTCTGCAGTCCGGTGACAAAATACCGGCGGACGGAGTGCTTATAAACGGCTCGCTGCGGGTGGACAACTCTGCGCTCAACGGAGAAGCGGAGGAATGTAAAAAGACGGAGGCAAAAGAAGGTTTTCAGTTGGCGGATGATATTACGGGAGATACCTTTGTCGATGCGCATTCGTTGTTCAGAGGCGCCGTTGTATTTGACGGCGAGGGTATTCTCGACGTAAGAAAAGTCGGATTAAAGACGATGATGGGAAAGATGGCGCAGGAAATGCAGGAAGATGAGCCGGATTCTCCGTTAAAGGTAAAACTTGCGAAACTTGCAAAACAGATTTCAACCTTTGGATATATCGGGGCGATTGTCATTGCGGTGCTGTACTTTGCATATTTCATTGTGAGCGCCGGAGGACCGGGAGCATATTTTTCAACCGGAATTGAAACTATCATAAAGGACATCGTACAAGCTGTTTCATTGGCGATTGTAATTATTGTCTGTGCGGTTCCTGAAGGACTTCCGCTAATGATTTCTCTGGTATTGATGCAGAATACCAGCAAGATGCTTGACCACAATGTCCTCGTCCGTAAGGCAGAGGGAATCGAGACTGCCGGTTCATTGAACATCCTCTTTAGCGATAAGACCGGAACTATCACAAAAGGAAGATTGGAAGTGGTAGACTTTTTCCTTGGAGACGGTTCTTCCATAGAGCTGGCGGAATTGATCAGGCACAGTAATGTAAAAGGGCTTGTAGATCTTGCGATTGGCAAGAATACACAGGCAATGTTTGATGCGAACCACAGGGTAATCGGAGGAAACGCTACCGATCAGGCTCTTATGAAGTTCATGGGAGAGGCAACCTTTAAAATGCTGGAAGAGAGCAGGGAATGTGTTGTCACAGAGCAGCAGGGATTTAATTCTGCAAATAAATTCAGTCAGGCAAGAATTGATAATGTGGGAAAGACCTTCTATAAAGGAGCGCCGGAAAAGCTATTATCTCATGCGGGGAATTATCTTGACGGTGAGGGCAATATCAGAAAGCTTGACATGGCAGTTTTAAACAGGAAGATTGACGAGCTGGCGTCAAAAGCAATGCGGGTGCTTGCATTTGGATATTCGGAAAAAGCGATGACGGAAAATCAGATTAACGATGACATTGTAATCATCGGTCTGGTGGGAATCCGGGATGATGTAAGACCTGAGGCAAAGGAAGCAATTGAAGAGGTGCAGGGAGCAGGTATTCAGGTAGTTATGATTACCGGTGACAGACTGGAGACTGCAATTGCAATCGCAAAGGACGCCGGACTCTTGAAGGATAAGAGCGATAAAGCGCTTTCTTCCGCACAGTTAAACGAGATGTCTGATGATGAAGTGAAAAAGATGATACCTCATATCAGGGTCATTGCAAGGGCGTTGCCTACGGACAAATCCAGAATGGTAAGGCTCTGTCAGGAGATGAATCTGGTGGTCGGCATGACTGGGGACGGTGTGAATGATTCTCCGGCATTGAAGAGAGCCGATGTCGGTTTTGCAATGGGCAGCGGAACAGAGGCTGCAAAGGAAGCCGGTGAAATCGTAATTCTCGATGATAATTTTGAATCCATTAAGGACGCCATCTTATACGGAAGGACAATCTATCATAATATTTTGAAATTCTGTAAGTTCCAGTTGGTGATTAATGTTACCGCCGTAATCGTAAGTGCAATTGCGCCGTTCTTTGGGGTAGAAGAACCATTGAAGGTAACTCACTTACTGTTTGTCAATCTCGTAATGGACGGTCTGGGTGCGATTATGCTGGGAAATGAGCCGGCATTGGAGAAGTATATGACTGAAAAGCCCAGAAGAAGAGATGAAAGCATTGTAAGCAAGAAGATGATGGCTCAAATTTTGATTATGGGACTGTGGCTGACAGTCTTAAGTTTCCTCTTTCTGAAGCTGCCGTTTTTCAGAGGGTTATTTGAAAGTGAGGAGCAGCATTTGACAGGATACTTTGTGCTGTTTATTGTAAGCGCACTGTTTAACGGATTTAATGTAAGAGATGATGGATTTGCAATTTTCAAAGGGCTGAATGAAAACACCGGATTTTTAAAGGTATTTTTTGCAATTATTCTTGTACAGGCGTTAATCGTAAATGCAGCGCTTGTCCCATTCACGGCGTTTAAGTGGATCGGAGAAATGTTTAGCTGCGTTCCTTTTGGAATCACAGGCTGGATTGCGGTGATTTTGCTTTCCGTTACCATGATTCCGGTGGACATGATAAGAAAGCTGTTTGTGAAAAGAGGATAGTAAGATGGTTGTTTTTCATATGGATCTGGATAACACCATCATATATTCTTACCGGCATGAAATTGGGGAGGACAAGCTGGAAGCCGAGTGGTACAACGGGAGAAATATTTCCTATATCACGCGAGAGACTTTTGAGATGCTTAAAAAGCTAAAGGAAAAAGCGCTGCTTGTACCGACAACGACAAGGACAATGGAACAATATCAGCGTATTAATCTGCAAATAGGGGATATAGAGTATGCCTTAGTCTGTAATGGCGGAGTATTGCTGATTGATGGGAAGGAAGATGCAGGATGGTACCGCACATCACGCGAGCTTGTGGATAATTGTCAGGCTATGCTGCAAAAGGTTGCCGCCTTTTTGGAAAAAGACAAGCGAAGGATTTTTGAGGTAAGGTTTATCAAAGAGCTGTTTGTATTTACAAAATGTGAAGAACCGGAGGCGGTTGTAAGGGATTTGAAGAAAATCACAGATAAGGCGTTGGTGGAGATTTTTTCCAATGGGAGCAAGGTCTATGCCGTGCCTAAGGCGTTGTCTAAGGGGGCGGCGGTTGAGCGGTTTCGGGAGTATATCGGCGCGGGGCTGGTCATTGCGGCAGGAGACAGTGAGTTTGACCTTCCAATGTTTGAGAAAGCGGATGTAGGGTTTGCACCAATGGAGTTGGCAAGGAAGTACCGGTTAAGTCCAAATACAAGGATACTGCCGGATACGAGGGTGTATTCGGAGGAGGTTTTGAGTCAAGCTCTTACGGTGGTAGGATGATAAAAGGCATGGGATTTGATGATTCAAGTTCCATGTTTTTTATTGTGTTTTAATAATGTTTTGAGTATTTCTGCCACCATAAACAATACGGATAATTGTGACAGTAAGAGTTTCAGAATTGATGGTGTAATAGGCGATGAAGTTATCTATAGGAAGCTTGTGTATTTTCATACTCTGCAAAGGTTCCCAATCTATAATCTGATATCGTGCTGGCATAAAAGCGAGTGAACGTATTTCTTTTCGAATACGGTTTACTTGATTTTGGGCTATGTCGGGAACCTTAAGGTCAAAGGCAATATATGAGTATATGCTCTTTAAATCGTCTTTTGCTTCGGAAGAATAAATGACACTGTATATATTGCTCATATACCAAATTCCTTAGCAAGTTCTGCGTCTACTTCATCCGCTGTGTAAGTCTTGCCGGATTTTAAGGAATTAATTCCTGTCATTATTTCTGCGTCCAGTTCTTCACGACTCATGCCGCCGATAGATGTGGGCTTCCTTGTGGGAAGATGTAGGTCAAGGGGCATTCCTCTTGTAAGCACAATTTGACTGTAAAGCATCTGAATTGCACTTGAAGGAGAAATACCAAGCTGTTGCAGGATATTTTCAGCCTTTTCTTTTAAGTTCGTATCAATACGTGCGTAAACCGCTGATGTATTTGCCATGTATATCACACTCCTTTTTTATATTATAGTCAATTTGTGAGTCAAACGCAAGCGATTGCAAGCAAATCTCAGAAACATCTCATTTTTTTCCGAAACTCCGACGGCGACACGCCGTTCTGTTTCTTGAACAGCCGGCTGAAATAAAGCGGATTGTCATATCCCACGATATTTCCGATTTCCGTTACATTGTACTCTGTAGTCTCCAGTAAATTTTGTGCATTCATCATCCGAATGGCAAGAATGTACTGTATCGGCGTGGAGCCGGTAAATTCCTTAAAGCTGCGAATGAACCAGCTTGCGCTCATACCGCGGGAGGCGGCATAATCTTCAATGCTGATGGCAGTATTATAATGTTCATGGAAATGCTTTACTGCGCGCTCCATCTCATTTTCCAGATAGCTGTTGATAGCTTTGGGACGGCTGGCAGAGTGGCGCCGGATTAGAATAAAAATCTGGCGGAGCAGAAGAACTAAAAGCTCTTCATAATTTTCCTTGCACATCTGCAGTTCCTGAATCATCTGCGTGAAAATTCTCTTATATTCCAGCGACGTACCGGTATAGATGACATGCGAGGAATCTGCAATACCGTACTGCCGCAGAATATTCTTAACGTTATTTCCGGTAAAATGAACCCAGTATACCTCAGGCTGATCTACGCCGTAATAATAATATCTCTGTTCTTCCTTCGGCCGGTAAATGACCATATGGCCGGCTGTCACGATTTCCTCTGTGCCGTTGAAATAGAAATGCGCTTTCCCGGAAGCGACATACAGGAGCTGGAAATCTAACCGTCCGCGCGGTCTGTGCGTAGGCAGCTTCGGTCTTGTGAATAAATGATAGGTTCCGCAGCTTCCGACAAATAAAGGATGCTTTTTGTCCTTGAAGTCTATTAGGGTATTGTGCCAGTAGGCAACGTTCATATACATCTGAAACGCCTCCTTTGGAAAATTGTATAAATTAACGATATGAGATTCATGCAAATTGCCATAGCATATAAAAATTGTATAGTTATATCTGGATAAATTACATTGATTGTATCATTTTGTGCATGTTTTGTCTAATGCTATTCATGGATGTATGGCGTATTTGCAAATATAATAAATGTACAAAAACAAACGGCTCACAGGATGGTAAGGAGGGCGCGGCTATGATTGTACCAAAACATTATGAAAATTTGCATGTACTGCATGAGAACACAATGCCGGACAGATCTTATTTCATTCCGGCATCAAAATTTATGGATTCCCTGACGGAATGCAGGGAAGATTCCGACCGTATGCAGATGCTGAGCGGAGAATGGAGCTTCCGGTATTACGGAAGCGTCTATGAATTAAAGGAATGCTTCTATGAAACGGATTACGATGCGAGTTCCTTTGATAAGGTAACTGTTCCCGGAACATGGCAGAATTACGGGTATGACAGCCATCAATATACAAATGTCAGATATCCGTTTCCCTTTGACCCGCCGTATGTGCCTTGGGATAATCCCTGCGGGGCGTATATCCGGGAATTTCTGTATCAGAAGGACGCGGCTGCACCAAAGGCATATCTGAATTTTGAGGGAGTGGATTCCTGCTTTTATGTATGGCTTAACGGAAGCTATGTGGGTTATAGCCAAGTGTCCCATTCCACCAGCGAATTTGACGTCACTGATTATTTGAAGGAAGGCAGTAACAGGCTGGCGGTACTTGTGCTTAAGTGGTGTGACGGAAGTTATCTGGAGGATCAGGATAAATTCCGGATGAGCGGAATCTTCCGTGATGTCTACCTTCTAAAACGTCCGAAGGAGGGGGTGTTCGACTATTTTGTAAAGACAAAAATCCAAAAGACCAAAGCAAGTATTGAAATCAGCCTTATGTATTTTCGTCAGTTAGTTCCCACAAAAATTACAATTTTTGACAGACAGGGAAATACGGCGGCCGAGCGGCACATTAGGGAAGAAAATCGGCAGACCGGGAATCAATATATTACAAAACTGGAAATCGAGCGTCCGATTTTGTGGAATCCGGAAGCGCCATATCTTTACACGCTGCTTATTGGGACAGAACAGGAAACGATTGTTGACCATATCGGTATCCGTGAAATTTATGTGTCAGACAGGGTAGTATATTTCAATGGGATGCCGTTGAAATTCCACGGAGTAAACCGGCATGACTCTGACCCTTGCACAGGTTTTGCCATTGGCATCGGGCAGATGAAAAAGGATTTGTTCCTGATGAAACAGCATAATATCAACGCAATACGTACCAGCCACTATCCGAATTCCCCGATTTTTTACCAGCTTTGTGACAAATACGGTTTTCTGGTAATTGATGAAGCGGATAACGAGAGTCATGGACCGTCGGAATTGTTCTACAAAGATAATTGCTGGGAAAATAAAAGTAAACGCTGGAATGAAGCGATTTCCGATAATCCTGATTTTATCCAGGCGACGCTGGATCGGACAAAAAAATGCGTCCTAAGAGATAAGAACCGCCCCTGCGTTGTCATCTGGTCAATGGGAAATGAAAGTGCTTACGGCTGCACCTTTGAGGAAGCGCTCAAATGGACGAAGGAGTTTGACCCTGATCGTCTGACGCATTATGAGAGCGCGCTATACAGAAGTGAGAAAAGAAAGTATGACTTTTCCAATATTGATCTTTACAGCAGAATGTATCCGTCTATAGAGGAAGCGGAGGAGTATTTGAAGAATGAGCCGGATAAACCGCTGATCCTATGTGAATACTCCCATGCAATGGGGAACGGTCCGGGGGATTTGGAGGATTATTTCGAGCTGTTTGAGAAAAACGATATGGTATGCGGAGGCTTTGTCTGGGAGTGGTGCGACCATGCAATCAGTCATGGATTCGCAGAAAACGGAAAAGAAAAGTATTTCTACGGCGGAGATCACGGCGAGAGGATCCATGACGGAAATTTTTGTATGGATGGTCTGGTATATCCGGATCGGACGCCTCACACCGGTTTATTGGAATTTAAAAATGTATACCGTCCGGCAAGAGTGCTGGAATTCAATCAGGATACGAAAGAGGCGACGATTCACAATTATCTGGATTTTACGGATTTGAAGGACTATGTAAGTCTCCGGTATGAGGTGAACTGCGACGGAGAGCTGATAGAGACAGGCCGTTTAGAATGTCCGTCTGTTCCGCCGCATGAAAGCGGTAGTATTCGTCTGGACATAGCCATTCCCAAAATAGGGAGAGCATATGTCAAGCTGACGTATGAGAGGAAGGAAGGAAACGAGATGCTGCCGGAAAACTACATGCTGGGATTTGACGAGATACTGCTTCATAATCAAGACGGAAGAAATCAGACGGCATTACAGATGAGAAACGTAAGACCGTCAGCAGCATCGGGAATAACGGTCATCGAAGAGGACGAATTCCTGATTTTACAGGGAAATGGTTTCCGTTACCAGTATGACAAAAGAAAAGGAATGTTTGCAGCGATGCGTTTTGGAGAAAAAGAGCTGTTGGATTTGCCGATGGAAGTAAATATTTGGCGCGCCCCCACAGATAATGACAGAAATATCAAATCGGAATGGATGCGCGCGCATTATGACTGGGCAGAGGCCAGAGCATACGGAACGGCATATGGGATAAGTAAGGATGCTGCCGTGATTCGCAGCAGCATGTCGGTATCAGCGGCTACCGTACAGAAAATCATGGATATAGAAACGACGTGGACAGTCTGGGCGGATGGAATGACAGACGTTTGCATGGATGTAAAGAAAAATCCGGAATTTCCGGAGCTTCCAAGATTTGGGCTGCGCCTCTTTTTGGAGGATGGGCTGGGAAAGGTTACGTATTATGGCATGGGACCGACAGAAAGCTATCGGGATAAATGCAGGGGCGCTTATCATGGACTCTTTACTGACTTGGTATCAAATATGCACGAGGATTATATCCGGCCGCAGGAAAACGGTAGCCATTATGACTGCGATTATGTGACCGTTTCGGGGGAAGGGTACGGGATTACCGCAGTCTTGGCAGGGAGCTTTTCCTTTAACGCTTCGGTCTACACGCAGGAGGAATTGACCAAAAAGGGACATAACTATGAATTGAACCCTTCGGGAAGTACGGTATTGTGTCTGGATTATGCCCAGAACGGAATCGGCTCTAATAGCTGCGGTCCGCGTCTGCTGGAAAAATACCGTCTGGATGAAGAGAAATTTCGATATCAATTAAGGCTGATGCCATACAGGCAGGCATAGGATAGGAGGGAAACGATATGGATGAGAAAAGATATTTAAAATGGTACAACAAGGTAGGATACGGCTCCGGAGATGTTGCAGGAAATGTAGTCTATGCGCTTTTGTCCTCGTTTGTGATGATTTATCTGACTGATACGGTTGGTCTGAATTCGGGTGTGGTAGGAACCCTGATGATGCTTTCCAAGCTCTTTGACGGCGTAACTGATATCTTCTTCGGATCCATGATTGATAAGACAAAAAGCAGGATGGGAAAGGCGCGTCCTTGGATGTTCTGGGGATTTTTCGGATGTGCAATTACATTAGCTGCCATTTTTATGATTCCCGTAAATTTAGGGGAAGGGGCAAAATATGCGTGGTTCTTCCTTGCATATACTCTGTTGAACGCCGTATTTTATACAGCAAATAACATTGCATATTCGGCGCTTACCTCGTTGATTACGAAGAACGGAAGCGAGCGTGTACAGATGGGCTCTATCCGATTCATGTTTGCATTCGGAACTAGCCTGCTGATTCAGACAATTACAGTCGGATTTGTAAAGTCAATGGGCGGAGGGGCAGAAGGCTGGAGAACAGTAGCGATTATATATGCCGTTATAGGTTTAGTTGTCAATTCTCTCTCTGTGCTGTCCGTTAAGGAGCTTCCGGCGGAGGAGCTGGATGAGACAAATGCCAGAAAGGATATGGAGAAGATTGAAAAATACAGTCTGGGTGATGCCGTAAGGCTGTTGGCGTCCAACAAGTTTTACATTATCATCTGCGGCGTCTATATTCTGACGCAGGTTTACACAGCAACGCTCAATATGGGTATTTACTTTATGGCATATATTTTAGGGGACGAATCGTTATTGGGAGTGTTCTCAATGGCAATCAATATCCCGTTAATTGCAGGGCTGGTTTTTACGCCGGTTCTGGTAAAAAAGATGAAAGGAATGTACAAAATCAACCTTGCCGGATATATACTTGCAACTGTTGCGCGCGGGCTGGTAATTGTCGGCGGATATATGGGGAATCTTCCGATGATGCTGATTTTCTCGGGAGTAGCGGCAATCGGAATGAGCCCGCTGCAAGGGGATTTAAATGCACTGATTGCCTCATGTTCGGAATATACTTTCCTCACGAAACATAAGCGGATAGACGGAACCATGTTTTCCTGCACCTCACTCGGTGTTAAGATCGGCGGAGGAATCGGTACGGCGTTAGCGGGCTGGATGCTTGCCGCCAGCGGTTACATTCCGAATGCGGTCACGCAGGTTGATTCGTGTATCAATATGCTATATTTCATGTATCTGTGGATTCCGATGATAATCAACTTGGTCATTGCATTTCTGCTTTCAAGGCTGAAAGTAGAGCAGGCGAATGCGAGGCTGGAATCGGCTGAGTAATCATTGATGAAAAAGAGACAGCGTATGAATCCTTGTTACGGAAAGAACGGTAACAATGTGATTACATACGCTGTCATTTTCGACAGGCTTCGATTGAGGAATCTGCTATAAAAAGCTATAATGGACTCAATAAACGGCAGATTCAAAGGGAAAGTGGAAGAAGCGCCGGCATAGAATGGCAGGAGAAGAAGTTTGAAGACGAAAAAAAGAAAATATTTTACGATACGATTATCCATGCTTGTATTTATCGCTGCAGTCATCAGTTTGACAGCCTGTTTCAGTTGGACCCCTCCGACAGATGACGCCGCTGAGAGCGAACAGCCGCTTGCATCTGAATGCATGACAGAAGAAACAAGTGAGAAGATATCCGTATCGGACGGGGAGAAAATAAAAGAGGAACCGTTGGAAGAAGTGCAGGTTGAGTCACAGGCAGAGGAAATTCTCTCATCAATGTCTTTAGAGGAAAAAATTTATCAGATGTTTATTGTAGCGCCGGAACAGCTTACCGGAGCGAATCCGGTTACGGCTGCAGGAGAGGTGACGAAGCACAAGCTAATGGAATATCCTGTGGGCGGGCTGATTTATTTTGAAGCAAATATCGTATCGCCAGAGCAGATAAAGGAGATGCTGGACAGCACGCAAAGCTATGCCTATGAAATAGAAGGACTACCGCTGTTTCTGTGTGTGGATGAAGAAGGAGGCAGGGTGGCAAAGATCGGAAACAATACGGCATTTTCTGTCAGACGCGTGCCGGCAATGCAGGAGATTACAGGTGAAAGGGATGCCTATGAAGCAGGAGCGGCAATCGGCGGATATCTGTCACAATTTGGCTTTAACGTTGATTTTGCACCGGTTGCAGATGTGCTGACGAACAGCGGCAATACGGTTATCGGAGACAGATCTTTTGGAAACGATCCGGATGCGGTGACAAGGCTTGCTGCTTCGTTTTCTGCCGGTCTGCATTCGGAAAATATATTAAGCGCGTTCAAACATTTTCCGGGGCATGGAGCGACCGAAGCCGATACACATGAGGGATTTGCTTATACTGATAAAACATATGAAGAGCTTTTGGAAGCAGAATTGAAACCATTTGCAGCGGCAGAGGAAAACAATGTGGATTTTGTAATGGCGGCGCATATTTCTGTGCCGGAGGTGACAGGGGATAATACGCCGTGTTCCCTGTCCCATAAAATGATAACGGAGATCTTGCGAGATGAGCTGGGGTATCAGGGTCTGGTGATTACAGATGCATTGCAAATGGGGGCGATTACGCAATCCTATACGCCGCAGGAAGCTGCGGTGCTGAGCATACAGGCAGGCGTTGATCTGCTGCTGATGCCGCAGGATCTTCCGGCTGCGTTTCAAGGCGTACTTGAGGCAGTGGAAGCAGGTGAAATCACAGAAGAAAGAATTGATGAATCCGTCAGAAGAATAATTCGGACAAAATGTAAAAACTTAGGTTGAACTGTTACGGCAAAGCTTGTGAGCATTGAGGATCAGGTTGACATTGCAAAAAATGACTTGTATGATGATTACAAAGAATATTTTTGGGAGAAACTGTGATTGAAGGAGGATGGAAAATGGATTATGTGGATTTAAAGGGATGGAAAGAAGAACTGTCGGAATTTAAGGAAAAGACAGAGGAATTTTATAGAGGCGAGATAAATAAGGGCGCATATAAGGGGTTCTCGGGGCGCTTTGGGACATATGCGCAGAGAAGCGGGACGGCGCATATGTTAAGGCTGCGGATGCCTGCGGGACGCGTGACAAAGGAACGGCTTGCATTTACCGCCAGTATGATTCGCAAATACCATATTGACCGGATTCATTTTACGACCTGTCAGACTGTGCAGCTTCACGATCTGAGCAAGGACTCCGTATATGAGATTATGGAGGCGGCATTGGATGCGGGAATTATTACAATCGGAGGAGGCGGCGACTATCCCCGGAATGTGATGTGTTCCCCGCTTTCCGGCGTGGAGAAAGAAGAATACTTTGATGTGCTTCCTTGGGCAGAACGTGCCAGCGATTACCTGATCGGCTTTATCAATGCAGAAAAGATGCCGCGGAAATTAAAGGTGGGATTTTCTAACTCAGAAAAAAATGAACCGCACGCAACATACCGTGATCTTGGTTTTGCCGCAAGAGAAGACGGGAAGTTTGACGTATACAGCGCCGGCGGGCTTGGAAACAATCCGCTCTTTGGCGTTAAGGTCGCAGAAGCTGTCGAACCGCAGAAGATTTTGTACTATATTAAAGCCATGTGGCTGACTTTCCGCGCTTACGGCAATTATGAGAACCGCGGAAGAGCCCGCACCCGTTATATGCAGGAGGCGCTTGGCGGTGAGGAAGAGTATCGGAAGGCATATCTGGAGAAACTGGAAGAAGTATTTGCATCAGGAGAGGATTTGGGCGTTCAGGCAGAAGCGGAACCGGTGACAAAGAACGGGGACGGGACAAGTATAGAAGATGTGCGGGTAATTGCACAGAAGCAGGACGGACTTTATACGGTGGCATGGCATCCCATTGGGGGACAGCCTGTGCCGGAGCAGTTCTGCGCTTTGAGTGATGCGCTGGCAGGGATGGAGGCCACAGAGCTTCGGCTTTCACCGGATGAGACGGCATATATCATTAACCTGACCGGGGCAGAAGCGAAGAAGGTGCTGGAGTTGACGGCTGACAGTGCGAAGACACAGTTTGAAATGTCGGTAAGCTGTATCGGCGGAAGCATCTGTCAGGTAGGTCTTCGCGATTCCCAAGCGCTGCTGCGTGCCTGTGTCGATGCAGTAAGAGAAGCCAAGATTCCCGGCGGTGCGCTGCCGCAGATTCATATTTCCGGCTGTCCGTCTTCCTGCGGAACCCATCAGACCGGAAGAATCGGATTCCGCGGAGCCTCCAAGCCAATTGACGGAAAACCGCAGGCGACATTCGTCTTATTTATCAACGGAAACGACCGTCAAGGCTCTGAAGAGATGGGAAGGGAGCTTGGGATGATATTGGAGACGAAGATACCGGAGTTTTTAGTAGAGCTGGGAAAAACGGTCGCGGGGTTTGGAATGGATTATGAGACATGGCTGGATAAGAATCCGAAAGGTTTAGAACAGTTGGCAGAAGAATATATACTTTAAAATGATTTTAAAATTAGGATGGTGTTTGTACGTGAACTGACATCATCCTATTTTTTTGAAAAAATCTGTGATATTTTATAGATTCGTAGGTCTTATATACAAAGGGGGTGATAAGGTGAAAGGCTTTGAGGAAATATACCGTGTGTATTTTGAAGATGTATTCCGGTTCCTGCGGGGGCTTACGGCGGATGAACATCTGGCAGAAGAATTAGCGGCAGAAACATTTTTCAAGGCAATGCGGGGGATTGACTCCTTTAAGGGGGACTGTGATATCCGCGTCTGGCTCTGTCAGATTGCGAAAAACAGTTATTATACCTATCAGAAAAAGCAACAGCGTATGGCAGGTGAGGAAGGACTGGAGCGTATGGCGGCGTCTGAGAAAAGCATCGAAAGTCTTTTCATCGACAAGGAGCTTGCCTTCCGTCTGCATCGGATTTTACATGAACTGGAGGAACCTTATAAGGAAATCTTTTCTTTGCGGGTATTTGGGGAATTGTCCTTTAAACAGATTGGGATATTATTTGGCAAGACAGAACACTGGGCATGTGTTACATATCACCGTGCGAAGGAAAAAATACAAAATAGAATGGGGGAATCATCATGAAAATGGATTGTGAAGTAATAAGGGATTTATTACCTTTGTATGTAGAAGAAATTGCAAGCGAAAAAAGCAGGATGCTGGTAGAGGAACATCTGGCTGACTGCAGGGAATGCCAAAAACGGATGCAGCAGATGAGAGAGCCGGAACCACAGATTGTCCACAGTGCTGAGCCTATGAAGCGATTTCGGAGGGAAATGAAAAAGCATACGGCGGTGGCAGCGGCGCTTACCGCATTCATTACGGTGGCAGTTATTGTCGTTTTGTGGGGGCTGTTTTTTTTAGAAGGCTCTGATGCGATGGGGTATGGTCTGATTTGTTTTTACTGGCTTATGCCGGTCTGCGCATTTGTGTGCACTCTGTTTGCGTCCATGAAAAAAAGTGGTTTTAATTATTTTCTGCCACTTCTATTTGGAATGATCGGTCTGCTGCTGCCCTATCTGGTATCGCGTTCAACGGACTGGCTCTTTTTCTGGGTGGATTTGATTCCTGCGCTTGTGGGACTGGCGATTGGAACTGTCATTTGTGTTCGCAATAATAAAAAGAAGAAGTAAGAGTTTGTTTGATACAAGAAAACTAAGTAATGAGATAGACTAAGAAAGGACACGAATGAATAGGTTTTCGGTAGTTAGGAAAAGAGCAAAAAAGATAGTAGGAAAATATGGATTGGAACCGCCGGTAGATATTAATATAGTATTTTCTGAAATGGGAATCTCAATTGAGGAGGAAAAGAATCAGTATGGTATAGAAGCATATTCGTATCTAAATGATAAAATTAGAATTGTTGTTAATACGGAGGTGGTTTATCCTCCACGAAGAAAATTTACCCTTGCACACGAGTTGGGGCATATTTGTATTCCTTGGCATAATGGTGATACAAAATGTATCGCGGGGGAAAAATATGTTCAAATTAATGGAAAACGTCAATAATGGCGTGTTTTTATGCGCTTGAGGAAGCGTTGCCAAGCGGAATTTTATAATAGTTTGGAATACGAAAGTATTGAAAAAATAGTTAAGGCAAATGGATTTGAATATGGCAATATAGAATCAGGGAATGGAGATTGTTTGCTGTATGTTAAAGAAAGGATGTTTTCTATTCCGGTTTGTGAGCGTTGTGATCCCAATAGTTTATTGAAAAATATAGTAAATGAGCTATATTGGGATGACGATAAAAATATATGCTTCAAAGCATAAATGGTGTTTTGTCAGGTATGAATAGTACATATAAAAGTGCTTCAAGAGAAGAATTGTATAACTGGGTGAAATATCGTTTTATGACGGATGAAAGATATCAGGAATTTTTTGTACATCCATTATTTGATAAATATATTGTTAATAAGATTAACAAGATGATTGCAATGAGGAAATAAATAGTATTATGCCCAGTCAAAACTGGAGTTAGTAGAACGGGAATCAGTAAAGCTGCTCTAATGTGCATTATGATTTGTGTAAATATTATCTGCTTAAACAATTGAATAGTCAAAAAATTATAGGAAAAGGTGTCGTATTTTTGTAAATCAAAATATGACACCTTTTTAAAATATGACACCTTATAGGAAAAACAAAAAAGATTTAAAATATAGTTTATCATATTAACGGAAATTGGCGCATATGGTTGCGCACGAATGTGAGGGGGAGCGGTTTTTTAAAGGAGGGACAAATATGGCAAAACGGAGAAACAGGGGGATATTCAAGAAGCTTGTATGCTTGGCTTTGACAGGCGTCATGCTTTTTGGAGAAGGAACAGCATTTGGATCGTTTGGAGGCGGATTGGGCGCAGAACGGGTATCTGCCGATGAGACTACGGTCATTACGTCATTAGATTATTATGACAGCGCGAATGGAGCTTCACACACGGCATCCGGTGTGAAAGATGTAAGCTTTGGGTTTGTACTGCCGAAGTTTAACGGAAAGCCGTCGCAGGAACTGTCGTTAGCAGATGTCCAAAACGATTTGGAGCTGCAGGTGTATGTAGACGGGACATGGACGAATATTGATGATATACCTGCTTTCCAGTTTAACAGCAACTGGGGATGGGAGTATCAGGTTTGGAGTGATACGGCTAACGGCTGGATCTGTTGGTTTAAGCTAAATGAGACGACAAAGCTGCGTTTTCACGGTATCACGAATGATGTGAATCTGGAATATACGTTGACGGTAAATAAGCTGGATACATTTCCGGTCACAAGTCTTGGGTGTAAGACACCGGAGATTAAGGCAGATGCGACCGGCGGTGCTGCGATTGACTGGTCGAACGTGATATTTAACGGAAACGACGCCATTAAGTATGCACAGGTAGAGGAAGATTTGGAGCTTCTGGTCGATAACAACGACGGAAAAGGCTTTGTGCCTCTTTTGGCGAATGCGGAATCGGGATTTATCTGGGACAATAACTTTGGGATTTATACGGACGGTAACGGCGGAATTTGGTTTAAAAATATTGACTGGTCGTTTACTGTGAGGATTCAGAAAAAGGATACTCCTGACATCTATACGGATGTGAAATTTACTTATACGGCTCCGGATCGGACGAATACAACGCTGACGCCTCACGACGGCACGACATTTAATGCGAATGATGCGGCAAACAACGTAGCGTCTCTGGCAATCGTCCTTCCGAAGATAAACGGCACGGAAGCGGTAAAGTCGGATTTGGACAGATTCGTATATGAGGTCTGTGATGGGGCGGTCTATGCAGATGGAAACTGGAGCGGCGGCGAGTGGATTGCACTTTCAGATTCGAGTAACTGGATTTATCAGGACAGCGGATATAATAACTATTCCGCACAGCAGCAGTGGGGATATTTTGCGGATTATGTGTTTGGGCTCTGGTTCCAGCCGGTCAGGGATAATACCTATCTGCGCATTGGGTATAAGGAAGAAAGCGGAGAAGTAAGAGACAATAACTGGATTTATTATACATTAATCGGAAATCCGAATGCAAAGTTCCCGGATGTATCGGACATGACGCCGATTAAGGTTGACAATGAAGGCGAGCCGAGCGGCGACGTTACTTCTGTGGAAGCGCCGGAAGGCTGGCAGCTGCTCTGGAATGACGAGTTTAACGGAAATACGGTGGATGATTCCAAGTGGAGCAACCAGACCGGATTCTTTATTGATGAAAATGACTACACGACAAGCGGCTGGGGAAATAAAGAGCTGGAATATTATACGGACAGTCCGGAAAATACGTCAGTTGCAGACGGAAAATTAAAGCTTACCTTAAAGAAGGATCCGAAGACTTTCTATGATACGCAGAACCGTCCGGCAGAAGCATTATATTCTTCGGGCAAGCTGATTTCACAGAATAAGTTCTCTGTAAAATACGGACGCGTGGATTTTCGCGCAAAGCTTCCTGCAGGCAACGGAATCTGGCCGGCGCTGTGGATGATGCCGAATGATGATATCTATGGCGGGTGGGCGATGTCCGGTGAGATTGATGTGTTTGAAGGAAGAGGGCGTACGCCGGAGATTGCATATGGAACATTGCATTACGGCTCCGTATGGCCGGGAGATTTAGAATCCGGCGATAAGATGAATATGAACAATACAGAAGGCGTCGGATCGGACATGACGAATTGGCATGTATACAGTCTTGTCTGGGAAGAAGGCAATATTAAGATGTATGTAGACGGAATCTGTTATATGAAGCGGAAAGCAGACAGCTGGAATTCGGCGGGTGCGCCGAATAACCCGAATGCTCCGTTCGACCAGAGATTTTATCTGATCATGAATCTGGCGGCAGGCGGATATTTTGACGGATTGATTTCGCCGGATTTTGATACATTTACATCAACAGATATGTTTGTGGATTACGTCCGCGTTTATCAGCGTCAGGTAGAAGAGGGCGAGGATGAGAAAAACGACACCAACGAGGGAATGACTACAAACGGCGTGGATGATGGGCTTTATGGAGATTATAAGATTGGAAAAGTAATTCCGGCAACAGGATTGACCTTGAACAAAGAGACGTTGTCTTTAAGCGCCGGTGCGTCTGAGACATTGACTGCAACGGTTGAACCGGCTAATGCAACCAATAAGAGTATTACATGGACGTCTTCCGACGAGTCCGTGGCGACAGTTAAGAACGGCGTGGTAAAAGCATTAAAGACAGGTTCTGCAACAATTACTGCAAAGCTTGGTGATTTTACCAAGACCTGTGCCGTAACGGTAACAGGAACAAATGTAACAGGTATTTCGTTAGATAAGACAACTTTGGCGCTGAATGTCGGAGAGACCGGAAAATTAAAGGCGACTGTCAGCCCGGCAGACGCAAGCAATAAGGGCGTAATATGGTCATCCTCTGATAAGACAGTGGCAACTGTAGCGGAAGATGGAACGGTAAAGGCGGTAAAGGCAGGCGAAACAACGATTACTGCGGCTGCAGAAGGCGGAAACTTTAAAGCGTCCTGCAAGGTCACTGTAACAAAAGAAATCATACCGGTTGCCTCTATCAGCCTTAATAAGTCGGAACTGTCACTTAAGGCGGGAAGCAGCGAAAACTTAACAGCGACGGTTCTTCCGCAAAATGCCGACGATAAGTCGGTGATCTGGTCAAGTTCGAATGAACGAGTGGCTACAGTAGTCAATGGCAAAGTAACGGCATTGAAGATGGGTGAAGTTGTCATTACAGCGACAACGGTAGATGGAGCGAAACAGGCACGATGCGCAGTGACCGTAACGGACAGCGGTTCTTCTTCGAATGATAGACAGGAGACTGGATGCGAGATTAAAGACGGAAATATTGTTATCTATGAAAAGGAAAATAATGTTATTTTCCACACATTTATAGATTCGGCGGATGGAGAGATTAATCCTGCTCAGGTTGGTGCGGATGCGACAGCGCAGAACGGAGAGTATTGGGAGCATGTGATTACGAATGGCGCAGAAACATATGCAGATAAGTATCTGGCATATTGGTTTAATGTCAGCCCTACGCCGGTAGTCATAAAGGTAAGCGATATACCTAATGCAGATGCGCCGGCATTGACGAAATATGCAATCAAGTTCTATCAGCAGAATACATCCCTTGATGGGTATGATCTTGTGGCTACAGAATATGAGAAAGGAACAATTGGTACGGAGGTTTCTCCGGAGCCTGTTTCGTATACAGGATTTGCCTTGAATGAGAATGCGCCGGGCTCCAAAACAAGCGGTATCATCGCTGAAGGAGACAGCTTAGAGCTTGCGTTCTACTATGATAGAAATACATACAAATATACCTATGCATATAACAATGGTTCTGCCAATAAGGAAGGCGATTATACATATGGCGTAGGAGTTGAATCATTTGAGATACCTGTTAGGGAAGGCTATACCTTTGAGGGTTGGTATGAAGAAGAATCATTTGTAACAAAGGTGACCGAAATCACTGGTTTAAGCACCGGAGATGTGACGTTGTATGCGAAATGGATTCAGGATGCGGATGCAGCAGTTCCGACAATCAAAACTCAGCCGACGGGCAAGATCTATACGGTAGGCGCTGTGGCAGAGGCATTGATCGTAGAGGCTGAAGCGGCAGACGGAGGAACCTTAAGCTATCAGTGGTATCAGAATACGGCTAACGATGTAGAAGGAGCATCGGCAATTGACGGAGCAACTTCTGCAAGCTACACGCCAAGTGTGGAAGCGGAAGGAACGACCTACTACTATTGTGTAGTAACAAATACGAATGGAACAGCGACGGCAGCCGCAACGACAAATGCAGCGGCAATTGTTGTAAATGCAGCAGTGCCGCCAAAGCCAACAACATACACTGTAACCTTTAATTCCAACGGTGGAACAAGCGTGGCAGCCCAGACCGTTGAGGCTGGGAAAACTGCAAAAACGCCGACGGCGCCGACCAGAAGCGGTTACACATTTGCAGGCTGGTACAACGGGGCAGCAGCATATAACTTCAATACGCCGGTAAATTCAAACCTGACTCTGACTGCAAAATGGAATGCTAATAACCAAGGCGGAAACAACCAAGGCGGAAA
>Ga0137307_100382_pt2 | contig 28596 bp, 19 predicted proteins | sample NAcewD2O_March_2_FD_97180 | JGI IMG/M metagenome (GOLD analysis project Ga0137307, IMG submission 97180) | Mouse cecal microbial communities from Vienna, Austria - N-Acetylglucosamine amended D2O_March | ecosystem: Host-associated > Mammals > Digestive system > Large intestine > Cecum | place... | reverse complement strand
AGATGCTCCCCGGCGCTTACGAATTCCAAGTTATTGTAATTCACAAGGATATTGAACTTGCAGCGGACAACAGCACTGTAGTTCAAGCTATTTGGGACTTCGGTACATCTGTTACCGGTAGCAACGTAAAAATTACTATCAGCGGCTTTAACGATGCAGAAGTTGATTTGTTCGGAAAAGCTCAAACCGTTCCCACAATCAAAGAACCCGACTATGCCGAAAACGTTGTATTAAAGGTTACTTTCGATAACGCTTTGGCAGAAGGCAAGCACGTTTTAATTGCAGGTTCTTTCGAAGGTTGGAAGGGAACTGAAATGACAACGACAGACAGAATCGTTTGGACGTTGACTCTTGACAAAGTTATCGCAAAAGCTTACGAATTTAAAGTATGCACGAGCGATACTGCTGCTATGAGTTGGGATTCTGCTTACGGTAAAGACGGTGTTCTCGGCGCGCAAGCTAACGAACCTTTGACCATTGCAAAAGACAGCACGGAAATTGCTCTTTACGGAACAGTTGTATTAGAAGCTCCCAAAGCGGCTGTCAGCACGACATTGACAATTACTTTTGCCGGCAGTATGGAAGGCAAAGTAGTAGTAATGAAAGGCTCTATGACCGACTGGCAGGACGTAGTTTTGACTACCGAAGACAACATTACTTACTCTGCAACCATCGATGCTACTCCCGGAACGCACGGTTTCATTATCGGTATCGGCGCTACGGAAACAGAAGCTAAAACTTATGCGGTAAAAGTAGCAGGCACAGGCGAATACGGCGCTCAAGCCAACGGTAGTGTTACTATCACAGAAGAAGGCGGCACAGTTGCTTTGTTTGGAACAACAACTATACCTGTTGCTCCTCCTGCTGCTGAATAATTTATAAACAAGTATATTTGTTTGCTTTACTGTCATAGCGGTATTCCGTTACGACAGTATTGAACAAAAAGAACAATGTTTAAAAGGAGAAATTAAATGAAAAAGACATTATGTATCATCATCTCCGTTTTGCTTATTGCCGCAAGTATAGTTACATTGTGCGCGTGCGATAACAGAGAAGTTATACTTATTTGGGGCGCTTCCGACCACCAAGACATTTATCTTGAATATGCTGAAAAGTTCAGAGAAGCGCACATTGACCAACTGAAAGATTACAAATTTGAATTTGCAGGCTCGGGCGACTCCGGAGCATATTCCGCTATGCAGACAGACCCTTCTGCTGGCGCGGCAGTTTATACCTTTGCTAACGATATGATGGCAAATCTTATCAACCTCGGCGCATTGGCTCCCGTTTTGGGCGACAACCTTGCTTGGTCTGAAGAAAACAATATAGAAGCCGCTGTAGAAGCCACATATATGGGCGGAAAGTCTTACGCTTATCCTTTCCAGGCTGACAACGGATATTATATGTATTATAACAAAGACGCGTTTAAAGATACGGCAGTTTGGGACAGCGCAACAAACGGACTTAAAGCGGACTACACATTCCGCGATTTATATGCTGCTCTTGATGAAAAGGGCGGAAAATGGGCTGACGGAAAAGTTACTTGGTCTATCGGCGACAGCTGGTATACTTCCGGCGTATTTTTCTCGGTAGGCGGCGACTATAAGGTAACGTACGACGCAGACGGCAAACAGGAATCAGCCGCTTGCTGGTTCTCGTATACGCTTCCTGACGGAATTACAGACCCTTATAAAGGTGATTACACGATAGGTATGGACGCTTACGAATGTTTGAAAAACTCAATTACAGTTTCTAATACAGACAATACCGTAAGCAAACATTATCTTTACAGCGATGCACAAGGCAGTCATTTGAACGACAATATCGACAATTATACCAATCCCGACAACACAATACTTGCAAAAACGCCTCTTGCGGCTGTAATCTGCGGAACGTGGAAAGCCGCCAAATTAAAAGAAGTATGGGGAGATAACTATGCCGCAACGATTTTGCCCACTTTGGAAACAGACGACGGCGAAATGTTTGCTATGAAGAACTTTGCAGGTTACAAACATATCGGCGTAAACCCGCAATGTACATTTGCTAAGTCAAGTGAAGCAAACCTTATGTTATTGCACGAACTTGCACAATATCTCAGTGATACGGAAGTTTCTATTGCAAGATACGAATCTACAGGCGCAGGTCCTGCAAACAAAAAGGCGTTGGAAAACGAAAAAGTTGCTACTGACTCTGCATTGTTGGCATTGAATGCTCAATATGCCCGTGAATGTAAGTATCCTGCTAACTACTCTATAGCAGAATTGCGCGGACAACCTGTCGGAAACGGACTCGGATTCCGTGTTCAGGACTCTGTTCCCGCTAACTATTGGGCACCTATCGACAAATTCGGTAATACGTTGTATAACGAATTTGCCAACGGCAAACTCGACCGTTTTAAGGACTATATTACGACAAAAGATTACCTTGCAGAATTGCAATCGGAAATCGAACAAGCGGCGCAATAAAACAAATTTTTTAAGCTGAACGTTTTGTACCTTACCCCGTGCCGCTTGGCGCGGGGTGGGTTAGACGCTCGGCTATTTTTTTGGGAGAGTATATGAGACGCATATCATCTTTAGAATATTTATCTATGTCCAAACCCAGACGGGCATGGTATAAGTTCTATTCGTTTATATTAAATATTCCGTTTGCTATCGGCAGGTTTGTCAAAAACATTCCGTTTGCTATATGGAAATTGATGAAAAAAATCGGCTCGTGGTTTGTCGGTATCGTTGACGCATTGCATTACGGCAATTGGAAAACCCGTATGTCCGCGCTTATTTGGGGATTCGGGTGTTTTGCATACAGACAGATAGGACACGGAGTTATTTATTTGGGCTACGAAATACTGTTTGTTTTGTATATGGTATTTTTCGGCTCGGCATATCTCGGTAAATTCGGTACGCTGGGTACTGTAAAACAGCAAGTGAACGAAAACGGTTTTGTCGTAATAGAAGGAGATAACTCGTTTAAAATTTTGCTGTATTCTATGCTGACTATCGTGATAATTTTGTTTACCGTTGTGGTAATGTTAAAATCCATTCGCGAAGCGTATTCTAATCAGCTGGGGTATTCGGTTGCTTTAAGAACGGCAACTTTGAAAGACGACGTTAAGCAACTTATGAATCACAAGTTTCACGTTACGATTCTTGCGTTGCCGTCGTTAACGCTTGCAATATTCACTATCGTACCTTTGTTGTTTATGATTTTTGTAGCTTTTACAAACTACAACCGAAATACGATGCCGCCCAAAAACCTGTTTACTTGGGTGGGATTTGATAACTTTGCTTCCATTTTGACGGGAAAAGCGTTGGGCGGTACTGCTCAAGACGCAGGCAAGTGGAGTTATACATTCTGGTACATACTCGGTTGGACGTTGGAATGGGCTGTAATCGCTACACTGAGTAACCTGTTTTTGGGTATGATTTTGGCAATTATCATAAACAAGAAAAGTATCAAGTTAAAGAAGTTTTGGCGTACCTGCTTGGTAACGGTAGTTGCGGTTCCGCAGTTTATTTCGCTACTTTTGGTATCCAAAATGTTCCGCGACGTAGGTATTATCAATACCTTACTGCATTATATAGGCATAGAGCCCGTCAAATGGCTAAACGGCTCGCGCGAAATGGCGCAGATAGTTATTATTTTGGTCAATATTTGGGTTGGCGTACCGTATACGGTACTGACCTGTACGGGTATTTTGATGAACATTCCCGACGATTTGTACGAAGCGGCAAAAATCGACGGCGCAAATCCTGTAAAAATGTTCAGTAAAATTACATTGCCGTATATGATGTTTATTTTAGGACCGTCCTTGATTACTACTTTTGTAGGAAATATCAATAACTTCAATATTATATTCCTGCTTACAGGCGGACAATCGGGTACTGCAAATGCACAGTTGGCAATGTCAGCTGGAGACGTCGACTTGCTTATTACTTGGCTTTACAAGTTGACTGTAAACAGTTCTCAGTACGATATGGCTTCGGTATTGGGTATATTGATATTCATCGTAGTATCATTCTTCTCGCTGTTCGTATATTCGCGGATCGGCTCAGTTAAAAACGAGGAGGATTTCCAATAATGAAATACTTTAAAACAACTAAGAGAAGTGCTAAAAACGCTATAGCAGATACGTTTATTTACATTTTGCTAGCGGTTATAAGCATTGTTTGGATATTCCCCTTTATTTATCTTATACTGACGTCGTTACGCGGTGAAAGCACGTCGATTGTAACTTACCTGTTCCCTAAAGAATGGTCATTGAAAAACTATATTTGGCTGTTTACTGACAAGAAGTCAGACTTTTTGAATTGGTATTTGAATACGCTCTTAATTGCAATAGTGGTTTCGATAATCAATACCTTGATAACTCTGCTTACGGCTTATGCGCTTTCGCGTATGCGTTTTAATGGCAGACAATCGCTAATGAAATTTATGCTGATTTTAGGAATGTTCCCCGGCTTTTTGGGTATGATTTGTATTTACTACATACTTAACGCTATGGGACTTGTCAATTCTAAATTGTCGGTAATAGGGCTGATGTTGGTATATGTATCGGGCTCGATGATGGGTTATTACGTTTCTAAGGGATTTTTCGATACGATATCGAAGTCTCTTGACGAGGCGGCAATGATAGACGGCGCGTCGCGCAGTAAGATTTTCTTCTCGATTATTTTGCCGTTATCCAAGCCTATTATCATACAGACCCTTTTAGGCGCGTTCGTTGCGCCTTGGGGCGATTATATGATGGCTAACTATATTATCGGAAGCGGCGGTTCTAAGTTTAAAAAAGTTGCGATAGGACTGTATCAGATGATTGACAGTAACACAAAGATGAGTGATAATTTTACCCGTTTTTGCGCGGGCGGCGTTGTAGTTTCCATCATTCCGATAATACTGTTCTTCTTCCTACAGCGTTACTATGTAAGCGGCGTTACGGGAGGCTCTGTAAAGGGATAGCGGTATGGACAAAAGCAGAATTATTAAATTTTCGGCAGTTTTATTGGTTTTAGTGTTGTTGCTTGCGGGTCTTGCTGCCTGCGGCAGCGAAAAACCTATGACGGGTTTTCCCGAAACTACCGATAATTACAGAAGTTACTATCAAATTTTTCCCTATTCGTTTGCCGATTCTAACGGCGACGGAGTGGGGGATATCAACGGCATTATAGCAAAACTGGATTATATTGCCGATATGAATTTTGAGGGAATTTGGCTGACGCCCGTTCACAAATCTCCGTCATACCACAAGTACGACGTTGTAGATTACAGAACTATCGATGCCAAATTCGGCACGCTCGAAGATTACGACAGACTTGTCGAAGAGTGTCATAAGCGCGGAATGACGGTACTGTTAGACCTTGTTTTCAACCATACGTCCAGTCAAAACGACTGGTTTGAAGCGTGTTTTTTAGCGCGTGAAAACAACGAAATTTGGGATAAGTACTACGAATTTTACAATTTTGAAAAGAGTACTTCGGCGCGCAACGGTTGGTCGCAATACAACGGCTCTTGGATATACGAAAGCAGATTTAATGCGGGAATGCCCGACTTAAACCTTCAAAACGTGTTGGACGAGCCGGAGGGTTACCTTGCAACCGAACTTAAAGACATAATGAAGTTTTGGCTTGTAGACCACAAGGTAGACGGCTTTAGACTGGACGCCGTAACAAGTTACTTTACCGGTAATACGGTTAAAAACACAGAGTTTTTAAAGTGGCTTAACGACACTGCAAAGGCGTTAAAACCCGACTGTTACATTGTCGGCGAAGGTACTTGGGGTAACGTTGCCGAAAATCAAAGGTATCAGGAATCGGGCGTGGACAGTTTCTTTGCGTTCCAGCACGGTTATACGGGTACGGGTTCTATTTCTTTTGCTACGCGTTTGGAAAAGGCAAGCTACTTGGCAAGTATAGACCAAAGCAATATATCTGCCGTAGCAGGCGGAATACCGGCAATGTTTATTTCTAACCACGATATTGCGCGCGCGTACGGCATTATGCAAGGCGGTTCGGACATTAACAATATCAAGATGGGTTACGGGCTTATGACTATGTGCAACGGCACGACATTTTGGTATTACGGCGACGAAATAGCAATGAGAACGTTTCCTAACGCCGCAGGTAAGGACATTGACGAGAACAAGCGTCAGCCTATACCGTGGGGCGACAATTATACCTGTATTCCCGTTAGAGGCTCTACAAACGTTGCTTTTGAAACCAAGTATCCTTTGGGTACAGTCGATAAAAATTTAAAAGATAAATCGTCGATTATAAATTATATAACGCGCGCAAACGCGTTAAGGCGGTCATTCCCTGTGATTGCAAGAACTTATGCGGAACAGGTGTATTTGAACGATTACGGAGATTTGTCGGTCGTCAAAAAGGGCAGCGGCAGCGATACGATTTACATTGTTGTTAATTTAAATCACAATTATTCCCGCACTTTTGACGTCTCTGAGTTGGGCATAAACGTAAAACTTGCAGGTACGTTGTCGGTAGACGATATGCCTACGCTAAAAGGAAATACGTTAACAATGCCTAATCAGACATTTGCTATTTTACAACAAGTTTAATGGAGGGTTAAACAATGTCAAATTTAAGTTTAAGACATATATATAAAGTTTATCCAAATGGAGTTAAAGCCGTAAACGACTTTAATATGGAGATTGAAGATAAAGAGTTTATCGTTTTCGTAGGACCGTCCGGTTGCGGCAAATCGACTACTCTTCGTATGATTGCAGGGCTAGAAGAAATCACCGCAGGCGAACTCTATATAGGAGATACGCTTGTAAACAGAATAGAGCCCAAGGACCGCGACATAGCGATGGTGTTCCAGAACTATGCGCTGTATCCGCACATGACCGTTTACGAAAACCTAGCGTTCGGACTGAAATTACGGCACGTTCCGCAAGCGGAAATTCACAAAAGAGTTTTGTGGGCGGCTAAAATTTTAAAAATAGAAGAATATCTCGAACGTAAGCCTAAGGCGTTATCAGGCGGACAACGTCAGCGCGTTTCGCTGGGAAGAGCAATTTTGCGTACCCCCAAGGTTTTCCTTTTGGACGAACCGCTGTCTAACCTAGACGCTAAACTTCGTACTGAAATGCGCGCGGAAATCGCTAAATTACATAACGAAATACAAACGACGTTTATTTACGTTACTCACGACCAAGTAGAAGCAATGACCATGGGTACCCGTATAGTCGTTATGAGTATGGGTTACGTTCAGCAGATAGACACTCCGCAAAATCTGTACAATTATCCCGAGAACAAATTTGTAGCAGGGTTTATCGGAACTCCGCAAATGAACTTCTTTACGGCGACGTTAAAGCGCGAAGGCGACAAGGTAAACATTGCGTTTGAAGGCACAGATAACGTTTTAACCGTTCCTTTCCAATCTTTGCTTAAAGTACGTCCCGAATATCTTAACGGCGATTTGAGAGTTATTGTAGGACTCCGCTGCGAACATATTTCCGCAGACGCCGACACAGTTAAAAACAGCAAAAACGTTGTAAAAGTAAAAATTACACACTTCGAGGAGTTGGGCGACGAAACGCTAATTTACGGCGATATGGATATGACGGGAGACGGACTCTCCGACACTAATACCCGCGTAATCGTAAAACAATACGGCGGCGGACATACAACTAAGATAGGCGATATTATCGACGTTGCATTCGATATGGAAAGGGCACATTTCTTTGACGAAAAGACGGAAAAGACAATTGCTCCGCGTATCCCCGAGGAAAACGTATTCGACGTTGTTGTAAACGGCAGTAAACTTACTGTTTTGGGAAGTACCGTAAATCTTCCTAAGGCGGTGGCAGATCAAGTTGCGGATTGTTCAAAAGTAAACGCTACTATGATAATTCCTACCGACGCGCTTTATGAGGGCGGCGAAGACATTAAAGCTACGGTTGTTTGCCAAGAAGAGATAAAGGGCGTAAGGATAACCCATCTAAAACTTAAAAACCGCACGTTCTTTATGTTGGGCGGCGGCGAACACGCGGCTGATGAAGAAATCTCGTTAGGTATCGACTTTAAGCGTATTTCTATCGAGGGCGATGTTACGGTTAAGCCGTTGCCTACATACGATACGTTTTACGGTTCTTATTTCGACAGAACAAACGCTAAGCGTTCTGTGTCTTATTTAATCAAGTACTACAACGAGTTGAAGAAAAAGGAACTTGCCGAACTTAACAAGAAGTTAAACGAGGAAATTTCAGAGTTTATTTTCCAAGATTCTATGATGACGGCAATCAAGGAAGAATACGCAAATAAGCGCAAAGAAATTTTGGGTAACAAATCTTACCGTTTGGGTACCGAAAGTTTAGGTAAGGAAGGCAAAAAGAAAGTTGAAGCGGAAGCACGCGAAGAGTTAGCCAAAGCCAAAGCCGAATACGATGCAAAAGTTGCCGAGTTTAAATCTAAAAAAGAACAGTTTGACCGTTTGCCCGAAGCGGACAAGGCGACTCGCAAAAGCAGAGAAACCGAAGTCAGAGCCGAATATAAGAAGGTTTCGGACGCTATTGAAGCAAAGTATACGGCAATAGTTAAAGATATAGAAAAGAATATTCCGAATGTAGAAAAACAATTGCTGCCTATGGAGCAGGCAAATGCCGCCGTAGCCTCTAAGAGCATTGCGGAAGTAAATGCGGAATATGCGCAAATCAAAACGGAAACTGCGGCTAGGTTGGACGGAAACATAGCAAAAGCCCAAGCCGACGTTGCAACTTTAATCGGTGTAGACAAAGACAATGCGGTAATTGCATTGAAAGAAGCAAAGAGAGCGAAAATCGACGGACTTGCGCTTGTTAAATCTCAGCATAACGCGGCAGTTGACGATGTTATGTTCCAGTCTAAGGTTTTTGTGGCTTATATCAACGGACAACCTTTCTTGACTTCTCTCGACATCAACAAAAAGATTATCAAGGGACTCGGAGCGCAACTGTTCTTGAGCCATTACCGTTTTGAAGTACCGCATAACGCATATACGGTCGGCAACGAAGGGATAGAGCTTAAAGTTTTGGATATTATAGATTACGGTAATTATAAATATGCCAAATGCGATTTATACGGCAACGTAGTTTATGTAGAAATTGACAAAGACATTGAATTGAATTCTACAATAAAAGTAGCAATCGATGTAGAGCAGTCTAAAATTTACGAAAATCTGTTTGATATCAGACTTTATTAGTTTAGCAGTGCATTTTACGCTTAGTTGCAAAGTGCATAAAGTACAAATCGGGCAAGCGCATTTAACATTCACTTGCCCTTGTATTTGTTATTTAATTAAGTAAATACCGAGCCTGTAACGGCAGGCTTAGAAGAAAGTTTTAAATTATTAAAGGTGTAATATGAAAAGAAAAATTTTATTAGCAGTGTTGGTTTTGACGCTTGTTTTAAGCATAACGCTTGCGGCGTGCGACAAAACACCCGAATTCGAGTTTGACAAATTCGAAGCGCCTCCTGCAGGCAGTAACGCAATAGTCTTGTCTACTGATATTCCCGAAAAGGCAAGCGAACCGTCAATTCAAATTCACTATTACCGTACCGATTCGTCGGATTACAAAACGTGGGGTTTTTGGATTTGGGCTGACGGCGAAGACGGCGACGTTTACGCGCTTAACTATCAGGACGAAAACAGCGGTATAGCGTTATATCCCGTTTCCGACTTCGGAAAAGGCGCGCTTTCTAGCGGCATAGGAGTTATTCCGCGTTTGCAAGCGGACTGGGTTAAGGACGTAGACGCCGACAGAAAAGTCGACTTTGCCGATTTGCAAATGGACGAAAACAATTATTATCACATTTATTTGGCACAAGGAGACAAGACCGTGTACAAGAGTCTTGACGCAATGAAAGACAGCATTTTAGCGATGAAATACAGCGTAACTGCGAGATTTACTTCCGAATCGCAAATTTCGGTTAAAACAGGCGAAGCGATTACAAATCTTAAAGTATTTGAAGGAACGGATTTAATTGCGGAAACGTCGGTAGATTCTACTAACAGCGTACGTTTTAATTTTAAAAAGAGAGAAGTAAACTTGTCAAAAGATTATCAAGTAGAAGTACAGTTTAAAGGCGCCGACGCTCCCGTTAAGAAAGTTGTAGACATCAGTGCATTGTATACAACAAACGCATACAACAGCAAATATTACTACGACGGTGAACTGGGCGCTATATACGCTTCTAACGCAACGACGTTCAGAGTATGGTCTCCTGTTTCCACAAAGATAATGCTAAACGTTTACAACAGCGGACATCTTACCGAAACGCCGACCTCTTACGAAATGAGCAAGGGCGACAAGGGCGTATTCGAATATACCGTTGACGGCGACCTTGCAGAAAAATATTACACATATACCGTTTACAACGAGTATTATCCTAGCGGTGCGGAAATTGTAGACCCTTATGCAAAGAGCGCGGGACTTAACGGCGTTCGCGGACAAATCGTCAACTTCGCCGACACTAATCCCGAAGGTTGGGAAAATGTAACTCCCAAGAGTTACGACCGTAAAGAACTTGTCGTATGGGAAACACACGTTGCCGACGTTACTTCTTCTGCAACTTGGACAGGTACGGAAGCCAACCGCAAAAAATTCCTCGGTATGGTAGAACAAGGCACAACCTATACGCTCGGCAGCAAAACGGTAAAAACCGGTTTTGACCATATCAAGGAACTGGGCGTAAATGCCGTTCAATTAGTACCCATTTTCGACCAAGCCAACGACGAAGTAAACACTAAGTTTAACTGGGGCTATAACCCGCTTAACTATAACGTGTTAGAGGGCGCATATTCTTCCGACGCGACAAACGGATATGCGCGTATAAGAGAATTTAAACAAGTTGTTCAAGCCTTTAATGCGGCAGATATCAACATAATTATGGACGTAGTGTACAACCACGTCAGCGCGGCAAGCGGTTCAAATTTCGACGTGCTTATGCCGGGGTATTACTTCCGTTATACGTCGGACGGCTCGTTCTCTAACGGTTCGGGTTGCGGTAACGAAACGGCAAGCGAACGCAATATGTTCCGCAAGTTTATGATAGATTCCGTTTGCTTCTGGGCAAAGGAATACAAACTCGGCGGTTTCCGCTTTGACCTTATGGGTGTTCACGATGTAGAAACGATGAACCAACTCAATGCGGAATTAAAGAAAATCAATCCCGATATCGTTGTTTACGGCGAACCTTGGGAAGGCGGAAGCGCGGCATTGCCCGAAGACCAACAAGCCGACCAAAAGAACGGCAACAAACTTCAAGTCGGTCAGTTTAACGACCAAATGCGCGACGCTCTTATAAAGGGCGGTATGAACAGCGCCGAACAAACGGGCTGGGTTACCGAAGTGGGCGGCGTTGATAAAAACGGCGTTGACAAGATTATCAGCGGACTTAAAGGAATGGTGGATTTGGGCGATAACACAATAGCCGACCCCAACAGAGTATTAAACTATGTAACCTGCCACGATAACTACACTTTGTACGACAGAATCGTAGCAACGGGAGTTGACGAAAGCGAATGGAGAATTATTCAAAATATGGCGGTGTTGGCTAACGCAGTAGTGTTAACTTCCAACGGCACGACGTTTGTACTTGCAGGCGAAGAATTTTTGCGTACTAAGGGCGGCGACCATAACTCTTACGAATCGGGTTATGCCGTGAACGAGTTAGACTATGCGTTAAAAGTAAGAAACTACGACGTATTTGAAATTTATCAAAAACTTGTGGCGTTTAAAATTTCTTGCAGCGGTTTGCACTTAGAACAAGACCAAATCGAAGCAAACTACAAGGTAGAAAAACTTGCAAACGGCTCGGCTATCCAAATAACGGTAAAAGACGCGGCTAATAACAGAACGTACAAAATCGTTCACGCAAACGGCTCGTTAGACAGTCTTGACGTTGATTTTAGCGGACATACATTGTATCTCGATACATTGAATACCAACTCAGAATTGACGGCTAGCACGTCTATAATGCCCTATCAAACGATAATAGCCTACAAATAAGGATAAAATGAAAAGAAAAATTACGCTGATAGTAACGTTGTTGCTTGTTTTGACAATGTTCGCAGCTTGTGAAAAAGACTATATCCCCGACCCCGCTGTTGAGCAATACCTTAACAGCGGACTGTCGGCTCAAAAAGCGTTTGACGCAATAGCATCCGTATCGTACAAAACGGTTACAACGGTACTTGACAAAAGCGACAAAGAGTTGGGCAAGCAGGTAAGCGAAGTGCATTTTGACGTATCGGACAAAAAAGCCGTTACGCTTACAATGACAAACGTTTTCAGCGGTTCGCTCGTTGCGGAAAAGGTTACCGAGCAAAAGGTTACGCTGGAACGCTCGGGAGATAAGTACGTTTACAAAACGGTTACGAATATAGAATCTAAAAACAGCGAAAAGGAAGTTGACGAGCAATTTGCGTTAGACCTTGTTACGGCGTTAGTTTTTATGGATAACGGCGCGTACAATTCCAGCGGATTGTACTACGGCGACGTCTTTATGCTAAAAATTTACCGCTTCCCCGCAAAGTCTTTTTATGTGGACGAGCAGGCTGATTTGTGCGTATTCAATGAAAAAATGCTTATTTTAAACGACGGCGAAATGGGCGACGTAAAACTGTACCAGACTACTAAAATAAACCGTTTGGGACTGCTCGTTTCCTCGTACGAAAAGTATGAAAGCGTAGAACAGGATTACGTTATGATAAGCGACGTTACGGCAAGTTATAACTATGTCGAAACTACCGAATAAACATTTGGTATGCGCTTAAAAACGGCAACAAAAATTGTCTTCGCTTAGCGGCGGCTCGGTAATTTTTGCTATAAAGGACGACAATAAAAATCGTTTTCGATTAACAGTAATTCGGAAATTTTCGTTGCAAAAACCGATATTAAAAAACGGCAAAACTTTTGTTTTGCCGTTGCTTTAAGAGTAAATGCCTTGTTTTATAAAAGTGTTGTGCGGTAGTGGATAAAAGCACCGTTAAACATTTTTTATTAAAATGCAAAGCGGTGCGTATACTCTGTTGCTAAATAATTGCAAACGACCCCGATTCATGTCGGAACGTCAAAAAATATATTTCCGTAAACAGCAGGTTTGTAAACAATGTCAGTCCTACCGACAGTATAAAGTACTGGTCGCGGGCGTCAAGTTTAATCAACTGGTGAAAGTATGCCGAAATAAAGAATACTACCGAAAGCGCGGCTGTAATAAGCACTCCTATAAGTACTATTATAATACCCGCTAAATAGGGCGTTCCGTCTTGCTTAAAGACTAAATTTTTCATCAGTATCGTGGGTGCTTTGTACGAGCGTACAATAAAGCCTATTACCGCGCCTTCAAACAGCAACTCGATTACGGAAGAAATAAGTATTACGCAATCGTCAAACGTTACGCCCTCTTTAAATCCGTAAACTATGTAGTCGATTAGCAGATATGCGGCATAAGCAAAAACCGCCGCCGAAATTGTTAAATAAATTGTTTTAAAAACCGTTGCCTTTTTAGGCGATTGACCGTAAGAGTAAGACAATTCTATTTTCCTTTTAAACGTAGTGCGTAGAAAATCTACCACTAAATTATACGAGCGATTTGCAAATTTGTCAATGTCAAAATCGCGTTAAAATAACACAAGGAGTATATTATGGATAAATATGCAATTTTACACCAAAGCGATTCAAAGTTCTCTTTTCCGATAGGCGGAAGTAAAGCGCAACTGCGTTTGAGAACCAGACGCGACGATACCATTAAAAGCGTAGAGGTTATTTGGAATACTACTCACAAGTATTACCTCGAACAATTGACCACGCCTATGAAAGTAGGCTATCAAGACGAACTGTTCGATTATTATGTGTGCGAAATCGACAACGGCTGCGCGGGGTATACTTATCTTTTTAAAATTACCGATACAGACGGAACGGTATACTATTATAACGAAAGCGGTGTCAGTACAAAGTTCAGAATGGGAGACTTTTTCAAAGACAATTTTGTAGTAGTGTTCCCTAACCGAAACGATATCGTAACTCCCAACCGTCAGTTTGAGGGGCGCGTGTTTTATCAGATTTTTCCCGAAAGGTTTGCTAAAAGCACTGCCAAAAAGGACTGTTCGTACATAAATATGGAATGGAATACCGAAGAACCGACCAATGACAAGTTTGCAGGCGGAGACCTTGACGGTATCAGCGAAAAACTGCCGTATCTAAAAAAACTCGGTATAGGTGCGTTGTATCTTACGCCTATTCATCAGTCCGTTAGCGCGCACAAGTACGACGTTGACGATTATTTCTCCGTAGATAAAATGTTCGGAGACTTGACATCCCTTAAAAATCTTGTCAAATGCGCTCACGCTCACGATATAAAGATAGTATTAGACCTTGTTTTTAACCATTCGAGTTTTTACAATAAACTGTTTCAGGACGTTGTAAAAAACGGCAAGTCAAGCAAATATTACAACTGGTATTTTGTAGACGGCGACAAGCCGACGTGGGAAGAAGGCAATTACAACACTTTTTGCGGCGTTAAAATGATGCCGAAACTCAATACCAACAATAAGGAAGTTCAAGATTATTTGTGCTCCGTCGGCGAGTTTTATTTAAAAGATTACAATATCGACGGTTTCCGTCTGGACGTTGCTCAGGACGTTTCGCATAACTTTTGGCGTGCCTTTAAGTCGCGCATGAAAGCGGTCAATCCCGACGTATTCCTGATAGGCGAAAACTGGCAGAATTCCGAATCGTTTTTAGGTAACGACCAGTGGGACAGCGTAATGAATTATCCGTTTTTGTACGCTTGCCAGCGTTTTTATGCCGAAGAACGTTACAACGCAAAGGAATTCTGTAACTATCTCAATTCCCTTTTGATGCGCTATAAAGACGGCACTAACAGGATGATGTTCAATTTGTTGGATTCGCACGACATAGAGCGTTTCTATAATACGGTCAAGTTCGACAAAAATTTGTTTGTGCTTGCTTTTGCTACGCTTATGTTCTATCAGGGCAATCCTTGCGTTTACTACGGCGACGAGATATTTATGGACGGTAAACAAGACCCGTACAACCGCAAATGTATGCGTTGGGACAGTAAAGAATACCAAAGCCCGGAGCATAAAGTTATTTGCGACCTGCTTGCAATGCGCGCGGATAACGTACTTAGAACAGGCAATATCAAAATATACGAACGTAACGGACTAGCCCATATCGAGCGCGAGTTAAACGGACAGAAATTAACTCTTGCAATAAACCACGGTAAACGTAACAAAACGGTAAAAGTAACTCCAAAGTACTCTTTTAACTGTCAAGATAGCGTAATGCTGCCTAATTCATTCATCGTGTACTAATTTGACGTTTGTTTATCAAAACGGAATAATTTGCGTTTATCTGCGTTTAGTATATATTGTCGGACAGTACATATCGGCAAACGTAAAAGTTTTAATTTGTCGGCAAAGCAAAAGCGTAAACAATTTGCCGCTTGTTCGCTAATTGTATTTAACGTTAAAGAAAGCAAAAATATTGCAAAAAAATGTAAAAACTTTATTGCAATTTAAAATGCAGTGTGATAAACTTATATGGTAACAATTACGGCAAACTATACATAGTTGGGAGATACGCAATGAGTAAAACCAATTTGGCGTTGACAAGATTACTCAATTATCGTCTGGGGGGGGGTATAGACCTTTCCGCTTGTCGTCATATAACAAGTACTTTTAAACTGTAAAAGGGAAATTTCCCCCTTTTACAGTTTTTTTTATTGTAAATTTTTTAAAGGAGAGATATCAATGAAGAAGGTTGTTCGTATATTGCTGGCAATCGTTATGGTAATGTGTTTGACATTGACAATTACCGCTTGTAAAAACGACTGTCAAAAAGGCAATCACACATGGGATGACGGTAAAGTTACTTCCGCTCCGACGTGTACCGAAAAAGGGGTAAAAACTTACACTTGCGTAAAGTGTAACGAAACCAAAACAGAAGATATAGACAAATTAGGACACGACTTTGAAAACGGAATAGATAAAGGCACAACCGAAGCAACTTGTACTTCGGCGGCTATACAAACCATCCAATGCGCGCGCTGTTCCGAAACTACTACTAAAACGGTAGGCAGTCCTTTGTCTCACAACCCGTCCAATACTTGGCAGGTAGACGCGGTCAAGAACACTCACTACAAAACTTGTGCAAACGGCTGCGGACTGCGCATTGACGAACACGCAATCGACTTTGTTCTCGATGCCGAACAGCCTAACGCTCCCACTTGCGAACAGGCAGGCTCGCTCTCGTATCACTGTACTCACGAAGGTTGTACAGTAACAAATACTGATGAACAGGCTAAACTCGGACACTCTCCTGCAACAGAATGGAGCCACGGCGAAATTGACGGCAAAGATATGCACTGGCACGAATGCACGCGCGAGGATTGCAGTGCTAAACTCGACCTTGCCGAATGCAGCGTAGACGTTACGGCTTATATTCACGAAAATATCGGCGGTGTAAACAAACACTATAATGTTTGCTCCGTTTGCGAAACTCACTACAACGAAGAAAACTGTGCAGCAACAGGCGAATACCAAATTGATACTGCTCTAAATAAACACTACAAAACGTGCGACAAGTGCGAATACCGTTTGGAAGAAGCCGACCACGATGCGCTCGGCGAACTTGTAAAATCAGCTGAGGGGCACGCTCACAAGTGTTCTGCCTGCGGCAATACTCCTGCTTTAACGGCGCATACCGAAGTGGAAATTCCCGCTGTTGCTCCCACCTGTAATGAAGACGGAACAACTGCCGGCGTCAAGTGCTCGGAATGCGAATATGTCATAACTGCGCCCGAGATCGATACTAAACGTCCAAAACATAACTATGAATGGATTTACGGTGCGGACAGAGCGGACGATATGCTTGCTTATGCTCATTACCAAAAGTGCAGTGTATGCGCTCACATAGACGCAAGCAGTAAATCTGTCGATCATACACTTAAAATGACCCAAGGCGACAAAGACTATCACTGGGAAGCCTGCGAATGCGGCTATGCCGATTTGGAAAACAAATCCGCGCACAATTACGAAACGGAACTTGTATGCCCCGTATGTAACAAAGTGCCCGAGCATATTCGCTTTGCTTTGCGTATAGGCGACGGAGAATACCAAAGTTGGCACGACAATGTTGCAGAAGAACAAAACGTAACTTTGCAAGAAGTTGTAAACCAAGTTCCTGCAAACAGCACGGCTACGATTTATATCGGAATGGACATTGAAGACGGCGTTGGAATTTTCGTTTCCAACAACAAAAACATTACGTTCAGATTCAACAACCACACATATAACGTTTCCCGCGAGACGGTAGGTAGTGCAGGCACGGAAAATCAGGCTTTCCATTTAGAACAAGGCTCAACAGTTGCAATTTACAACGCTACTATAACGGCTACTGCAAGTAACGTCCGTATGTTAGTGCAAAACTACAGCAACTTAACGCTGGATAACGTAAAACTCAATGCGGCAGACAATGCTAACGTAGCGTATGTATTGTCTAATAATGCGGGAACGGTTGTTCTCCGCAACGATACGGAATTGAGAGCGCACGATGGCAAAGTGGCTTTGGACGTTTACTACAACTTAAAGGGATATTACCCTGCAGGCGTTAGCGTAACTGTCGAAAGCGGCTGTTTGGTAAGCGGAATTATCGAATACGGCGCGGACGTTGAATCGGACGGCTGGACAGACAAAACCGTATTGTCTCTTCCCAGTAAAGACCGTAACTACAATATCCGTTTTACGACAAGCAACGTAACTTGTGAGACCGCCAATATCACCAAGGGCGGAGACCGCTTAACTCACGAAGAAGATAACGGAATTGTAACAACAGAGCCTACGTGTGCGGTTAAAGGCGTTAAAACGTATACTTGCACCCGTTGCGGAAATGCACGCACGGAAGATATAGCGGCGCTCGGACACGATTTTGCAACCGTACTTACAACCGACGCGGAAGAACTGACTCACTATTACGCTTGCTCGCGCTGCGACGAACGTAAAGACGAAACGGAATGCACATTTGAAACACGCGGCGCAGTTGACGCAACTTGTATTAGTACAGGTATGAGCGGCGAAACTTACTGCTCGGTATGCAATCACGTTTACGAGAAAAACACTGCTACAAACAAAAATCCCGATAATCACGAAGGCAGTTTCGAATGGACTACCGACGGCGAAGTCCATTATCAGCAATACAGTTGTTGTCATGCGGAAGATACCGACAGCTTGCACGAAATTAACTGGGTAATCAACTCTACAACCGCAACCTGCGTAAGCGGCGGTATTACGACATACAAATGCGGACACGAAGGCTGTACTCTTACCAAAACGGAAAACGTTTCCGCACTCGGTCATACTTACGGAGACTTTGCAGACGATAATAACGGCGAAACCCACACCAAGACCTGTACGCGCGCAGGTTGTACGGCAGATACGGCAGGACACTCCGTAACGGAAAACCACGAATATGTGTATATTTCTGTAGATAATGACAACCATACAAAAATGTGCGATTGCGGTTACGAAGCCGACGAAGCGCATATTTGGAATAACGGCGAAGTTACAACTGCGCCCACTTGTACGGAAGACGGTGTAAAAACGTATACCTGTACGGCGGACGGCTGCGGCGGCACTAAGACCGAAGTGATTGTCAAATTAGGACACGAATTTGCCGCAACTTATTCGGTAGACGACGAAACAGGCAAGCATTACCGCTCTTGCACGCACGCGGGTTGCACGGTACGCGATGACGAACACCAACCCGATATGAAAACTACTTCCACCGCAAATTGTACACAAGCAGGAGTGGAAACAACAGCTTGTCAACATACTAATTGTTCGGTACAAACGTCAAAGGACGTGGCGGCACTGGGACACAACGTTGAAACGGCAACTTATCAAAGCGAAGGCAAACATATCGGCGAATGCGCAAGATGCCGCGAGACTGTTACCGAAGACTGTAATGCCGACGGCGCAAACGGCGAATGTTCTGCTTGCGGACGTAAAGCAGCGTCTAAATCAGTAGAAAGCAGTATAACTTTTACATATAACGATATAACAAGCAACAAAATAACTAGCGGTTACGAACTTACAAAGGAAGGCGTTTTGGTTTCTCTTATTAAGGATAATGGAGTAACTGCTCCTGGAACATCCAATAATGAAATAAGAGCATATATAAGTAATAAATTGACTGTAAAACTTGCTGGTGGTTCAATAACTTCAATTGAGTTTGGCGGCGGTATTGCCAATGCTAACAGTAAAGGTAAGAAACCCACAGGATGCAGTGTTAATATCGGTAGTTTGACAGACTGGAAATCTTGGAGCAACGGCAATGACGGTGCAAGCGAGATAACGTTTGTTGTTAAAGGAGAGGCTGGAAACTGGGGCTTTAAGTACATTAAAGTTTATTATACGGCTACATCAGCTTGCTACCACGACAATGTACGCCATATCGAAAGCGCAATTCAAGCCGACTGCGTTACAATGGGCTTCTCGGGCGAGTGTTATTACTGCCCCGATTGCGGACATTGCTATCAGGACGCTAATTGCGTAAACGACGCTGACGTTACCGTTACGCCTGCTCTTAGCGAAAACGGCGAACACAGTTACGGCGACGTTGTAGCGGTAAGAACTGCAACCTGCGTTGAAACGGGCGTAAAAGTTGAACACAAACATTGCTCTGTATGCGGACAATATGTCAGTGCAGACGGAACAACTGTACTTAGCGAAAGCGATGTTATAGAAGCTGTGAATGCAAATAACCACGCTTACGGCGAGTGGCAGCAAAGCGGAACGGAAGCCGAACCCACACATACGCGTATATGCGGCAACGACAATACTCATACCGAAACCGTTGCTTGCCAAGCAGCAGACGGCGCGCAATATTTGACAAGTCCTACCCATCACTGGAAGGAGTGCGCAACTTGCGGCAATACAATCGGTTATGTAGAACACGACTTTACAAACGGCGACTGTGTTTGCGGTGCAAGCAGCGACACAAAGTATTTGCCGATTAACGTAACCAATGCTGTAAGCGGTACGCCTTTGACCGAAACCGTTGCAACTGTAACCGGACTTTCGGAATTGGGAATTGTAGGACAAAGTTATGCGTTTACCGTTACCGTAATGGGTTACCGCGTTGAATCGGTTGTAGCAAACGGTACGGAACTGAACGCAGTCGACGGCGGGTATACCTATACGGTAGTCGACGGCGACAATAACATAGTAATAAACTTAGTAAAACTTGTAACAATCACGGTTGTTCAAGGCGATACCACAGTCGGCGAAGCCACGCTGTACGACGCAAACGGAGACACAATCGCGCTTGATACCTACAATAAAGTAACCTTGGATAAAGGAGCAGTTGTAAACCTCAGTGTAGAAGTTGATATAGATTTGTATCAAGTATCGGTTTACTATAACAACGTTTTGCAAGATTTAACCGACTTTGACTGTATTGTACCTACAACGGAAGATATCGAAGTTAAGTTGGCGTACACCGGTTTGGTAATAGTTAATTTTGAGGAAGAAGTTGCAAACGGTATGGTAGGCGTGGACGTTGGCGGTACTGCAATAGCCACAGGTAATAAAGTTGCGGTAGGTTCAACGCTTGCAATTACAATCGCACACGACGATGGCTATGAAGTTACAAGCGTAAAAGTCGGCGAAGACGAAGCAACCCTCAGCGGCGATACTTACACCTATCTAATCCCCGACACTCTTGCCGCCGGCACAGAACTAACCGTAACGGTAACTATAGACGTCGCCGCAAAAGTTTGGACAAAAGTAACTTCGTTGGATCAAATTAACACGACTGACAAATACATAGTAGTTTGCGTGAGTAAGAATATGGTTGCATGCGGTGTAAACAGTTCGGTTTTGAAAAATGAAGCAATAACAATTGCTAATAACGAGATAAAAGAATTGAGTGCTGGTGCTATTTATTTCAAATTAGAAAATGCAGCAACTTCTGGCAATTATCTAATGCACGCATACGACCAAACTGGTACTTCGTTAGGTTATTGTTCTTCGACGGCTAAAAATAAATTAGATTTAACATCAACAGGTACGGAATGCAGTATTACTACAGGTACCGATTCAACTGTAATTGATTTTGGTACATACGGCAAATTGCAATATAATGCAAGTAGCCCGAGATTTGCTTGTTATACATCAGCTCAGACGGCAGTACAATTATTTGTCCAAGCATAAATTTTTGAATATATTTTGCAAAGGTTATAATTTGGAATTTAAAACTTTATTTAATTGATAATTTATTATAATTCTAAAAGAGAAAGGCAACCCGCCTTTCTCTTTTGCATTGCAGTTATAATTGTTTAATACTATATAATTGCAAGTTACAGCAAATCGAGTGTCTATAATTTGACTTTTTGTATATACTAATACTAGAAAATATTTTTTGATAAATTGACTTGCATTTTATTTAATTGTGTGTTACAATTAGTGCAAGGAAATTTAGGGCTGATCTTTAGAGATCCGGGTCCACCTTCGGCGGGGATGTTCCCCGCCATTTTTTTTGTAATATCATATTGTATTTAAGTGTTATTTTATACAACGATAATTAGAACCATAAAATTATTTCGGTAATGTATACGTAAAAATATTATCCGAAATACTCGGTTACAAAAATGCAACGATTACGCTAAACCGCCATGTACATAGCCTTATGGAACATAAAGCAGAAATGATGAATAGGCTTGGTAAACTGTCGTAAGTAATTTTTGTGATACAAATTACTCAATAACATTGACATTCATGCTTATTTGTGATACAATTTGCGTACAATATGTTAGGAGGAGATATTATGGCAAAAACTTCTACATTGCATACGCGTATAGAAACGGATTTGAAAAACAGCGCGGAAAGCATATTTGCTCAATTAGGGCTTACTTCGGCAGAAGCAATAAAAATGTTTTACAAACAGGTAGAACTGCAAGGCGGTTTACCTTTCGAACTCAAAGTGCCGCAAAAGACGCTTGCGGAGCAAAAACTGTTTGATGAAATAGAAGCGGGTATAAAGTCTGCCGAAACGCAAGGATATATTAGCCTTGCCGACAGCAAAAAGGCTGTCTTGGAGTAGACTATGGAAATACGACTTACTCCCGAAGCACACAACGATATACTTGGCATATACGGTTACGTTAAAAAGGACGGCGAACAAATTGCAAGAAACCAAGCACAGTACATATACGACGGAATAGAAAAATTGTCGCAATTTCCCAATATGGGCGCGGCATTGCAGAAGTTTGTAAAACGTAAAACCGCGCTTCGATATCTGGTAATACATAGCACATACATTGTAATTTACAATGTTGCCAATACAATAGATATTATTCGCGTTTTCCGTAAAGACCAAGATTTTATTTCTATTTTGGGTTTAACAAATAGTATATAGACGCTAGCCAAAATGACAGGGTTGTGTAATGTAACTCTTCCGTTTTACAAATAAAACTCTCCGAAATTCGATCGGAGAGTTCTCTTTTGTATAATTACGATGTTTAAATTACTCTTCTGTTTTAGCTGCTGTTGCCGCTACAATTTCGTCGGCAATGGCGGTGCAAAGGTTATTTGCCTCCATATTATAGGCTTGTTTTATGCATTGGTAGACGGCTTCTTCTTTGCTGGATCCGTGTCCCTTAACAACCGTTTTAGACGCGCCTAGAAGCACTGCGCCGCCGTAGTTGTTGTAATCCATAAGGTCCTTTACTTCGTACATTTTCTTTTTGATGAGCAGTGCGCCTATTTTAGATTTAAAACTCGACATCATAGATTTTTTGAGCAAGCGCATAAGTTCTAAACACGCGCCCTCTGTCGATTTGAGTAAAACGTTGCCGCTAAATCCGTCGCATACCACAAGGTCTATTTCGCCCGAAAGCAAATCGCGCGCTTCCATATTGCCGACAAAGTTAATAGACGGCGTATTGCTTAGAAGTTGGTACGTTTCCTTTCTTAACGCGTCGCCTTTTTCCTCTTCTACGCCTATGTTAAGCAGCGCCACTTTGGGATTTTGTACACCGTAAGCTTTGTTCATATACAAACTGCCCATTATTGCAAACTGTTGCAGATATACGGGGTCGCAGTCTACATTTGCGCCGCTGTCGCATATACCGACAATTTTGCCCTGTATCATTGTGGGCAAAATAGGGCAAAAGGCGGGGCGTTTTACTCCCCTTATACGTCCTACGCGCAATACTGTGCCGGCAAGCAGAGCGCCCGTAGAACCCAAACTTACCAAAGCGCGCGCTTCGGTGTCCGTGCGTACCAGTTCAAACGCTTTAGACATAGAACTGTCTTTTTTTGTTTTTATGGCTTCGGTGGGTTTGTCGTTGCAACTTATAACTTCGCTCGCGTGCAGTATTTCCAAACGGTTTTTGTCGTATTTCTCTTTTGCAAGCAATGCCGCAAGTTGCGTTTCGTCGCCCACAAGAGTAATTTTTATATCTTTTATGTTATTTAATGCTTTTACGACGCCGCTTACATTGACTGTAGGACTGTTGTCTCCGCCCATTGCGTCTACTACAATTTTTATCATATCTTCACCTTCAAAAACGATTTTCGGATAGTGTCAGTATAGCATTATTAGTTTTAACTGTCAATAATATGTCGGTTTTAAGGGGCAGTGTAATAAAAACAGATATAAAAGCCGTATCGGATACTTATTAAAATAATATTTAAATTGCAAAGAGATTTAAATTCATCACGGCTTGTATTCGTTTAAAGTATGTTTTGTAAACTTACAGGCTTGCGCTGTAAGAGCTTTGCCGCAAGCCGTCTTTTATTTTAAAGAAATAATTTATAAGACTTTAAACGCTTTTTCACTTTTGTTTTGAATTTTGTCAAATAATTCGGTTTTTAGAAATAGTATACTTTTTTATCACATCTCAGTAAAACGACGACTTTGTTTTTTCAGCAACTTGACATAATGGTGTTAAAATGCTAATATTAAAAATGCTTAGTCGCATTAAATTTTTAATTGGGGAATTTAACAAAAGTGATAGAAATACGTCAAGTTGAAACCAATAAGGAACAGAAAGAATTCTTGCAGTTTCCTTTAAAACTATATAAAGACAATCCCTATTTCGTGCCGCCTCTCTATGCGGACGAAAAGAAGATTTTTAATAAAAACTATATGTATTACGACCAAGCCGAAGCAGTGTACTTCAATGCTTATATGGACGGCATTATGGTCGGGATAATATCCGGAATATTGCAGAATGCCGCAAATAAAAAATGGGGACAGAACCGCGCCAGATTTACGCGTTTTGACGCAATAGACAATCAGGAAGTGGCAAGCGCATTGTTTAATGCGGTTGAGTCGTGGGCAAGAAGCAAAAACTTAAGCGAAATTGTAGGACCTTTGGGATTTTCCGACTTAGAACGCGAAGGGCTGCTTATCGAAGGTTTTGACCAACTGTCTACTTTTGAAGAACAGTACAATTACGGGTATTATCAAAAACTTATTGAAAACTGCGGTTACGTTAAAGACGTCGATTGGGTAGAACGTAAAGTCAGTATTCCTGACGGCGGTATTGATCCGCGTATAGAAAAAATAAGTAACGATATGCTTAAAAAGTATAACCTCCGTTTTGCAGAGGCTAAAAATACAGAAGATTTTCTTAAACGTTATGTTGACCAGGTTTTCCGTATTTGGGACGAAACATACGACAAAATTTACGGTACGGTTCCTTTTACCGACAAAGTAAAAAGGGCAATGTTAAACAACTTTAAATTAGTTATTGATTTGCGCTTTATAACCGCTATCGTAGACGAAAACGATAAAATAGTTGCTTTCGGCGTAGTGTTTCCGTCTATGGCAAAGGCAGTGCAGAAGTCGGGCGGTAAGCTGACTCCTGCGTGTCTTACCAAAATATTACACGATATCAAAAACCCCGGTATTGTCGAAATGGCGTTAATAGGCGTGTTGGACGAATACAAGAATAAAGGTGTTGCAACTGCTTTGGTTTCGGTATTCAGCGAAAGAATGCAGCGTTACGGCATAGAGTATGCCGAAACAAACTTGATGTTGGAGCACAACAGTCCTATACAAAATTTGTGGAAGCATTTTAATACGGTACAGCACAAGCGACGCCGTTGCTTTATAAAAAAGTTCGATGCCGACTGACAGCAACGTGCAAAAAGTTTATTTGCCTAAAATCGACATTATATAAATAAATTTTTTATATTATTTGTTTGTTTTTGCGCAAATTTTCAGGTAATGTTAATTACTTAGTGGTATCATTTGTAATAAAAGTGTATAATTATCTAATGGAAAGATAATTTTGCGAGGAGTATAGCCGTGTTAAGAGTTTTAGTTGATTCGGGAAGCAGTATAAAATTTTCGGAACAAGAGAAGTGCAATGTAGAAATAATTCCGTTAAGATATTTGATGGGAGACAAGGAATATCAGGACGGCTTGGACGAAACAATAGACGACTTTTACAAAGAGTTGATAGACAACAATCTTTTTCCGCAAACGTCTTTGCCGCAACTTGATATATTGAAAGATAAAGTTGACGGGTACGTTAGCGCAGGAGACGAAGTTATTATTATAACTATCTCGTCCAAAATTTCAGGCACTTATAATGCAATTTGCAATTTGTTTGCAGATATAAACAGCGTACACGTTGTAGATTCGCTGTCGGCTGTCGGCGGTCTGAGATTGATTGTAGAGGAAATAAACCGCAACAGAGATTTGCCGATAGACGAAATACTTGCAAAAGTCAACGCGCTTATACCTAAAATCCGCGTAATAGCTATTCCTGAAACGTTAGATTATCTGATGAAAGGCGGAAGACTTTCTAAAAAAGAATGGCTGTTCGGCAGTATTTTAAATCTCAAACCTCTTATTACTATTACAAACGGCGTGGTAAAAGTTGCTACGAAAAAGATAGGACTTAAAATGGCAATGCGCGAATGCGCCGATACGTTGAAAAAGTGGAATGCAGACGAGAATTATCCTATCATTGCTTCGTATACTTATAACTCTGAAAATCTGACAAAATTGATAGATATGACGGACGGAGGTTACAAACCTTTAATGTCGGAATACGATAACCTTTGTCCCGTAATTGCCTGCCACTGGGGACCGAACGCGTTCGGGTATATTTTTGTAAGCAAAGACTAAATTAATACGCTGTGAGACTGTCGTATTAAATGTTTTATATATTTGTTTGAATTTAAAAAAGACGTTGATACTGTTGTTCAACGTCTTTTTGCGTAAGTATTTGCTAAACCGGAAATTATCACATAATGCGGCAGTCTTTAAGGCTGCGCATATTGACAACACGGTTTTAACAATGTACAATATATCTGTGAGCGAAACAAGTTGTGTGAAATATATACTCACCGATATGCGGCGGAAGGTAACCGCATTATCGAGGGGAAAGTTTTGAAAATAATTGTAAGGTATAATCTATGAGCATTTCAGACGGTTACGGTAAGTATTCTATCGACCAAGTAGCGACAAGTTTAAATTACGGACAGCCGATGACGGCGGTACAACGTAGCGTAAACCGTGTCGTATCCGTTGCAATGTACGTTTGCATTGCAGTATTGTTTGTAGCAACAATTGCGTGCCTGTGCTTTAAAGAAAGTATGAGCGCGGCGTTGTATACGGGTTTGGCGATGTTGTTGCCCGTCGCGCTTATTTTGATTTTAAAGCGGACGACCTTTCTGCGGAACAAAGTCGAACAGTCAATTAAAGCGTGTCTTAGCGATGCGGTAGAAATTGACGCTACTATGAAGTACGAATTTTATTTGTTCGACAGCGGCGACAACATTATGTCTTATGTGGTGCATTTCGATATGGACGGCACAGAGTATGCCGTAACATACGCCAAACCTGTTGTAAATACCGACCCTATGGTTGATTTGGTAGTTTCCAACCGACCCGATTTGGCAGTTTTTAACGGCAAATTTTTTAAGGCGCTGTATTCGCCTAAGTATAACGATGTACTTATATTGACTGCGCAACAGCATACTCAAGAATCTGCAGAAATAGAATAAATTACTTTAAACTAAAAAAAAACGCTTGTTAAGTGTGTTTGTTAAACATCGGTGTGCAAGCGTTTTTTTGTTGATTTTAATAAGTTTAAGTCAGGCGGATATGAACAATAGTATTTATTTGCAGCCGATATTATCTACTACGTTTAGCTTTTGATTGATAGCGTAAGCGTACAATCTTTGGACATATTCGTCGCAAAGGTCTTTCGGGTTGTGGCAGTCTGACGACACGATAACCTTTGCGTTGTATTTTTTGCACAAGTCTATCAGCAGTTGAGTAGGGTAGTGGAAACGGTGGTAACGTATGCCGTTGGCGTTTAATTCCATAATAACGCCGTGTTTAGCGGCTTCCTTTACAGTATCTTCAAAGGCGTTTGCCATTGCCTGCGTAACGGTAGCGCAGTTATAAAAAATTAAGTCGGGGTGAGCGATTAGCGAAAAGTAACCCGAGCGTATACCTGCTTTTACGTTATTGCAGTATGCAATTACATTTTCTTCGTCTATGCCGTCAAAAAAGGAATTTTTGAGTTTGCCGTTTAAGACATATTCGTGTTGCCCCATAACAAGATAGTCTAGATTGTCAAGCAGGGTTTTATAATAACCGTCATTGTTTTCAAAGTACTCTATTTCGACGGCGGAAAGTATTTTAATTTTGTCTCCGTATAGATTTTGCGCTTGCAAAAATTGCGGCAAGTACTCGCCTTGCAGAGTTTCGACTGTCATATAATTCGGCGATGTCAGGTTTAGCGGATGAGTACAGTGGTCTGATATTCCGATAATCTCGTAACCGAATTTGACGGCTTCTTTAACATAGTCGCTTACCGTACCTCCGGCGTGGCCGCACATATAGTTGTGTGTATGAAAGTTGCTTTTAATTTTTACGTTTTTTGTTGGGCAAGTATTAAAGTCTTTTAACATTATTCTCCTTTTTATGCTTTTGCGCATAATATCAAATTGAACAAATCAAGTATGTATTTGTAATTTTTAGTCTGACGAAATTTTGAAAACACGTTATTTATGCAATCTGACCTTGCAAAGATACTGATATATTCTGTAAGCATAATTGCCGTTGCGCTATATACAGGCAGTTTGCAAAGCGTTTTTAAATACTCTTGAACGCAGGGCGTTGCCGGTTATAAATTTATGCTGTACCGCTTATCTTTAGATTGATTGCTGCTTTGTTGACTTTTAGTATACTACTTACTTATTTTACAGTCAATATGCGGCAATAAACAGTATATGAAAATTATTTATTTATCGGTTGACAAAATAGAACAAATGTTTTATAATTGTAAAACAATATATTTTTATCGAATATATTTAAGTAAATTACCGTTAGTCTTAACTTTTAGAGGCAAGTAGAGTATGGACATATTGCATTGCGATCTTAACAATTTTTACGCTTCGGTAGAGCAGACGTTGAATCCCGAACTGCAAGGAAAGTACATTGCGGTATCGGGCAACCCCGAAACGCGCAGCGGAATAATTCTTGCAAAAAATACGGCGGCTAAACAAATGGGCGTATTAACGGGAGAGCCTATTTGGCAAGCAAAG
>Ga0137307_101022_pt1 | contig 28654 bp, 24 predicted proteins | sample NAcewD2O_March_2_FD_97180 | JGI IMG/M metagenome (GOLD analysis project Ga0137307, IMG submission 97180) | Mouse cecal microbial communities from Vienna, Austria - N-Acetylglucosamine amended D2O_March | ecosystem: Host-associated > Mammals > Digestive system > Large intestine > Cecum | place... | reverse complement strand
AGGAAATAGCCTTCGGCAAGTACAAAAACACTTCCGAAACGCCGCTGTTCGCCAAAAAAAATAATTTGTTTGCTTTAAATATTGCCAAGGAGCAAAAACAGCAGTCGGCATTGCCCAACATTGTAGTTGTCGAGGGATATATGGATGTTATCGCTATGTACCAAGTAGGCTTTAAACGTGCCGTTGCAAGTATGGGTACAAGCCTTACGGAAAGTCAGGCAAAATGGCTGTCGCGTTTGACTTCTACCGTGTATATCTGTTACGACGGCGACGCGGCAGGGCAAAAAGCCACCGTGCGCGGTTTAGATATTTTGGACAAGGCGGGGCTGGAAGTAAAAGTAATGACCGTTCCGGAAAAACTCGATCCCGACGAATTTATCAAAAAGTACGGCAAGGACGCATTTGAAAAACTAATAGACGAAGCGTTGCCTTTGCCCGACTATAAACTTAAACTTTTGGATATTGCCTTCCCGATAGACAGCGCGGACGCCGCAAAACGCAACGACGCTTTGGCGAAGTATGTTCGGGGCGCGTTGATAATGTTAAAAGGGCTTGACGACGTTCGTCAATCGCAGTATATTGCGGCAGTTTCGCTGAAAACCGGATATTCGCAGGAGTATATCCGCCGTAAGTTGCTTTCAAACGGGGCAGAAGATACCGTTCAGCCGATAGTATCCAACCAAATGTCTCCTAGACTCCGCGCGCAGTACTTTGTGGCGGCGTGCCTGCTTAACGGACAGGACTACGCATCGTTAGAGAGCGCGCCCGAGTGCGATACGCTGTTTTTAAATAACCTTTACGCATACCTTACGGAATGTAAAAACAGCGGCGTAAGTCCGCAGGTGGATATGCTTTATACCGTTTGTCCCGACGCAACTTCTGAAGAATATTCTGCAATAATAGACATAGATTTCTCTAAGTCTAAATACGCCGTAAATAAGCAGAATTTTAAAGAATGCAGGGCATTGCTCGAAAAGGACAAACTAACTCGGCAAAAAGAAGAATTGTTAAAGAAAGTACAGCAGAATCCCGATGACCTTTCGCTGTTGGAAGAATTGGGAAAAATAAGTCAAAAGATAAATTCGGTAGAATAATTTTTAAGGAGATAATATGGAACTTACTCAAACCTATCTCAAAACGCTTTGCGACGAGATAAAGACAGGCGGCAACGACAAAATTTCATTTGAAGATTTAGATTCCAAACTGGAAAAACTGGAACTTACCGCCGAGCAGAATGCAGAGATATACAAGTATCTGGAAACTAACGGCGTCAAGATAATAGATACGTTCGACAAGGACAATACCGCTCTCTACAAGAGTATCGGCGACGTAGCGGTGGACGACCCTGTAAAAATGTACCTTAAAGATATAGGCAAAGTACCCCTTTTAACAAGCGAAGAAGAAGCAGAGTTATCCCGCCGTATGTTAGAGGGCGACGAGGACGCAAAACAAAAACTGTCCGAAGCAAATCTGCGTTTGGTAGTGTCTATTGCTAAACGTTATGTCGGACGCGGAATGCTGTTTCTGGATTTAATTCAGGAAGGCAACTTGGGACTTATGAAAGCCGTAGAAAAGTTCGACCATACCAAGGGCTTTAAATTCAGTACATACGCAACGTGGTGGATACGCCAAGCCATAACCCGCGCAATAGCCGACCAAGCAAGGACTATCCGTATCCCCGTACATATGGTAGAAACTATCAACCGCCAAGTACGCGCACAGCGCGCTTTGTTTCAGGAATTAGGGCGCGAGCCCACCCCCGAAGAAATCGGCGATTATATGGGGCTTCCGCCGGAAAAGGTTATCGAAATACAAAAGATTGCGCAAGACCCCGTAAGTCTGGAAACGCCGATAGGCGAGGAAGAGGACAGCCATTTGGTAGACTTTATCGAAGATACCAAAACCGTTGCTCCGGGAGAAGCGGCGGCGCAGACAATGCTCCGCGAGCAACTTATACAGGCTTTGCACAAACTTACTCCGCGCGAAGAAAAAGTTATCCGTTTAAGATACGGACTGGACGACGGCAAACAGCGTACTCTCGAAGAAGTCGGACGTGAATTTAACGTTACGCGCGAACGTATAAGACAGATTGAAGCAAAGGCTTTGCGTAAACTTCGCAATCCTACCAAATCCAAAAAACTGCGCGATTATCTGGACTGATATGCTTAGTAAAAGGCTCAATAAACTTGTAGATTGCCTGCCGCATTGCAGTACTTTGGCAGATGTCGGATGCGACCACGGATATGTGGGAATACAGGCGTTAGAACGCGGCGTGGCGCGTCAAGTTATCTTTGTCGACATCTCGCAAGAGTGTCTCAATAAAGCCGCCGAGAACTGTCCTGCGGCGCTTAAAAGCAATGCGTCTTTTGTCTGCCGTAACGGTCTAGGGAATATCCGCGCCGATACTGCGGCAATATGCGGTATGGGCGGGCTGGAAATTATTTCTATTTTAGACGGCGCTGATACTCTTCCGAAAACTTTGGTTTTACAGCCTATGCGCAATGTGTCGGAAGTAAGGGCGCGGCTTATCAAAGACTACAAAATAACCTTGGACGAAAAGATTTACGACGGCAAATTTTACGACGTCATTGTTGCGGAATTGAGTAACGAAAGGCAATCTTTGACGGAGTTGGAATTGCAATTCGGACTGAGTAATATCTCTTGTCCTACGCAGGATTTTGCAGACTATTTACTTTGGGAACAAACAAAACTTACAAATATTTTAAATGCCTGCTCTTCGCAGGAAGTACGTTCAAAACTTGTTCTTGTCGAGCAAGCGTTGGAAATTATAAGGAGAAAACAATTATGATACAAGCGGAAATGTTACAATACCAATCAATAGACAGGGAACTTAACCGTATCGAAAAGGAACTTAAAAAGAACGAGTTTTTTGTTAAAAGCAAACAATACAAGGCTCTTCATCAAGGTTGCGAAGACAATATTGCAAAGTCTGAAAGTAAAGCGGCGGAACTGCGTAACCAACTGGCGGCGGCACGTCAGAATATGTCCGAGATAAACGGCGTTTTGGACGAGTATTATAAGGAAATCGAAGAAGTCGAGGGGGAAGACGAACTCAATTATATGAGTAAAAAACTCAACGAGCAGCTGGATTTGCTTGCCTCTCTCGAACGCGAAATCAAACGTATTTCTCACGAGGGGGAAGAAATCGTCAAGACGCTGGACGATATAAATTCTAAACTGCCCAAGATTATCTCACTGTATGCCAAGTGCAAGGAAGAGTTTAACAAAGTGGCAGAGTCGGCAAAACCTCGCATCAACGAACTCAGACAAAAACAGGCGGCATTAAAGGCTAAAATTGACCCTAAACTTTTGGAAGAATATCAAAAGGTTGCGGCAGTCGACAGTAAACCCGTATTTGTGCCTTTGCGCGACGGCGTGCGTTGCGGCGGCTGTCAAATGGAAATGCCCAAGGCGGTTGTAGATACTCAGTTTGCAAACAAGGACTTTATACGTTGCGAACACTGCGGACATCTTATTTATAAGGAACAGTAAAAATTTATGCAAAACGTTACGATTATAAATCATCCGCTGATTTCCCACAAGGTTGCAATGTTGCGCAACAAGGATACTAACACAAAGCAATTCCGCGAACTTGTCGAAGAAATTTCTACTCTTTTAACCTACGAGGCGTTTAAAGATATTCCCACCGTAGAAGTAAAGGTAGAAACTCCTCTCGAAGTTACCGTTCAGCAAATAATTGCAGAAAACTCCGTTGCGATTATCCCGATTTTGCGCGCGGGACTAGGAATGGTAAACGGCGTACATACGCTGTTTCCTGCGGCAAAGGTAGGGCATATAGGTATGTACCGCGACGAATCTACCTGTCTTCCGCAAGAGTATTACTGCAAGTTACCGCAAGGTATAGAAAGTAAAATCAGCATTTTGCTCGATCCTATGCTTGCAACGGGCGGAAGCGCGATTGCGGCGGTAGACCTTCTCAAAAAGAAAGGCGCAAAAAACATAAAGTGTATGCACATTATTGCCGCCCCCGAAGGCATAGCAAATTTGCACAAAGCGCATCCCGACGTTCAGATATACTGCGCGGTGTGCGACCGCGAACTCAATGCGCAGAGTTATATTTTACCGGGGCTCGGAGACGCAGGCGACAGGCTGTTCGGCACCAAATAGTGCAGGCTGTTTTTTAAATCGGTACGGCAAGGATAATATTTCGTGGGCTTGTAGTGTTCTGCGGTTACTTAGTAAGGTACTAAAAAATGTCAGATTGACGGACAAATAGGCAATCGTTTTATTGCTGTCGTAAAGTAAAAAACGACATACTCTTTGTCTGCTGATTTGCGGAAATATCTCAAACAGACTTTTGCCTGTTTTTTATGTTTGGTGATAAAACGGTTTTTCTTGGTTGAGAAATGCCGTTTTTGCGTAATTTGCAGTCTAAACAAGCAAACTCGCCAACCAGTTGATAAAAAAGTAAACCGTCCGTTGTGTAACTAGACGGATAGTCGCTGTTTATTTTTGCAATTTTTCGGTAAGATAAATGCGTGGTCGACAGTGCTCAAACGTTATAAAACGTCAAGCGTATTAAAAAAGTATCGGTTATCGTTAAATTATGTACACTGGCACATAGTTGACAAACAATCCGTGCTTACCGCTCGACAGTTTAAAACGCGACTGCGTTATTGACTGAACGGACGACTTTAAATTCGCCGTTAAAACAAAGAGGAGAAAAATTATTATGAAAGAATCATTCGGTCAAAGATTGCAGCGGCTCCGCAAAAACGTCAATCTTACTCAGGAAGAAGTCGCAACGAAATTGAATATAACCGCGCAAGCCGTCAGCAAATGGGAGAACGACGTTTCCGCTCCCGATATATCGGTGCTTGTAGAACTTTCGGAAATACTTAAAGTTACTCTTAACGATTTGATGGGAAAACAGACGGATGCGGCTTTTGTACCGGTCGAACAGCGCAAACAGATAGAGAATATGTTTTTCCGCATCAAGGTACTAAGTAAAGACGGCGACAAAGTTAACGTCAATATACCGCTTGCGCTTGCCAAAGTGTTTGTCGAGTCGGGCGCGGATATGCCTCAAATTAACGGCAAAGACGTTTTGTCTAATATCGATTTTAACCAGATATTTGACTTAGTCGAAAAGGGTGTAATAGGTAAGATAGTAGAAGTTGAAAGCAAAGACGGCGATTTTGTCGAAATTTGGGTAGAATAATGAAAATCAAAGTAAAAATCGGCAAAAAGCGTGAAGCCAAACACGGCATACGGCATATAAATCTGGCTTTTCCAAATTCGCTGTTAAAAAGCCGTTTGACGGTAAAAATTATTCGTCAGGGACTGAAAAAGGAAATTGAAAAGGGTAAAAAACTTGCAATCTCTCCCGATTATATAGATTATAAATTTGTAAAAACACTGTATGTATGTTTGAAGTCGGTAATAAAACGGTACGGACATTTTAACCTTGTCGAAGTCGACGCCGCCGACGGCACAAAAGTTATAATCGGAATATAAATATTGACACAATCTCCGATTGGTGCTATCATTTTAATGCATTGAAAGGAGATTTTTTTATGTTTAAAAGGGGACGCTCTAAAACAGCGCGCGTAATAACGGCGATAGCATTGCTTTGCTGTTGCATTATTACTTTTTGCGGCTGTCATGTTTTTGCTTGGTACATACCCAAACCCTATAACAGTAAGGAAACTGCGGCAATTTATTCCTGTTTGGACAGTCAACTTGATGATCTTAAACATATCGTTGCAGGTGTAAGTTACGAACAGGACGACGGGCTGTACGCTTACAATATCTTTGCGGACGACGGCAAAACTGTTATCAGTTACGACGTTTTCAGTAAAACCGATACGGCGACTTTAAAACGCGGGTTTTATGCCGACGGCACGCTTTACGAATGGGATGTTTCTGCTTTGGAAGAAACGGTTACGCAAAAGGATATTTCTTTCTTCGGATTTTTGTTACAGGATATTCGTAAAACCGCAACATATTTTAAAACGGAAGTGTTAAACGTTATGCCTCATACCGACGACAGTTACTGTTGGGAGTGTTTTCCGTGGGGCTTCGGTATGGCGCAGATGTATTATTTACCCGATGACGACAGTTTGACTGTAACGGCAAGTTGGGCGGTAGAAAATGACGAAGATACGGACGAAATCGTTGTACCTCAGGCGGAATTCCATTATAGCAAGAAGGAAAACGGAGTTACCGTCCATACTTACAATGCGCCTTTCGGAATAGACGAAACCGCCGCCAGCGTTAAGGCGACTTACGAACGCAACAAGGAATACGATGAGAAGATGCTGAATAAACAGATTTTTATAAAGGGATTTGCCGACACTTTGATTGTAGAATTGTACAACACCGATGCGGCGCGCGCACTGCTTGATAAACTTTCCGAAGGGGATATTACGCTTACCGTTGACGATTACGGCGGATTTGAAAAAGTCGGCGAACTCGGCTTTGACCTGCCTACAGACGATAAATCAACTGTAACCCAGTACGGCGACGTGATGCTTTACCAAGGCAATCAAATTTCAATATTCTACGGGCAAAACACTTGGGAATATACTCCGATAGGTCATATAAACGGCTATTCTCAAACGGCGTTTGCCGGTATGATGACTAAAGGCAAAATTAACATAATACTGAGTATAAACGCGGATTAAGTCAGATAGTTGTGCAAGCAAGGTAGGATTGAATAAAGTTATTTCGGCAGTGTGATTATAAATTTAATCATTTTAAAACCGTTAATAAATAGTTCAAAGGCGCGTAAAAATACGGTTTATCTGTCGGCTGATTGTTTTGTGCGCAGGTGTCTAAACATAGTATATCGGTTAAATTTTTTGTTTCAATAAGGAGATTTGCTTATGAATAACAAAACGTCGGTTGTTTACGATATAAATATGACTGTATTAAACGATGACAATTTTTTGTCGCCGTATTCGCCTACAGACGAACCGATAATTACGGGAGATGTGGCGGAATTTTTAGAAAACGGCGCGGCAAAATTTAATCCTAAACAAAAACTTCAGTTGAATATTTACAGTAATTGTATAGACGGACAAGAGCAGAGTGTTTATAAAAGTGCAATACATAATTATTTTGCATTAAAACTTGCCGCAACGCAAATAGATTTAAAGCGTAATTTAATCGTTTCCGTTATTTTTACCGTAATAGGTTTGCTGGGACTTGTAGCAATGGTTCTTTTAGACCGTTTTTTCGGTAATGCTATTTGGACGGAAGTAGTCGATATATTTGCTTGGGTTTTTGTATGGGAAGCAGTCGACCAGTTTTTTATCGAACGTTTAAAACTGTTGCGCGATTGTAAAAAGTACAAGGCGTTTGTAAACGCACCTGTTAATTATCAACCGTTAAATAAGTAACATTTTACACAAAAAAGGAGTTATCTCATTGATAACTCCTTTTGTATTGCACTTAATATTAAATTTACAATTATTCTTTATTCGCCAGATTCTTGTATTTTTCAAGTCTTTGTTTTGCGTCTTTTTCGCTCTTTGCAAACAACGTTTCGGCAATTTCCGGTTTGGTTTTTGCTAACGAAGCGTAACGCGTTTCACCCTTGATAAATTCTTGGTAATCTCCCGTAGGCTCTTTGGAGTCGAGCGTAAACGGATTTTTGCCTTGTTCGATCAAATCGGGGTTGTAACGGTAAAGTTGCCAGTAACCGCAGTCAACTGCGCGTTTAATTTCTATTTGCGAATTGCCCATATTGATACCGTGGTTGATACAGGGAGCGTATGCAATTATAAGAGATGGTCCGTGATATGCTTCCGCTTCCGTCAACGCCTTAACAAGTTGAGGTTGGCTTGCGCCCATACCTACTTGGGCAACGTAAACGTAACCGTAACTCATAGCCATCATACCAAGGTCCTTTTTCTTAACTCTCTTTCCTGCCGCGGCAAACTTAGCAACAGCACCCGTGGGGGATGATTTGCTTGCTTGTCCGCCTGTATTAGAGTAAACTTCGGTATCGAGTACCAAAACGTTTACGTCTTCGCCGCTGGCAAGAACGTGGTCAAGTCCGCCGTAACCGATGTCGTAAGCCCAGCCGTCGCCGCCGAATATCCAAACGGATTTCTTTACAAGACAGTCTTTTTCGCTGAGTACTTTTTGTACGGTAGGTCCGCAAGTCGGGCAACCTTGGTGCTTTTCAAGCGCCGCAACAAGTTCTGCCGAAGCCTTTTTGCTTGCTTCTGCGTCGTCTTTGCCTGCAAGCCAAGCGTCGATTTTCGCAACGTCTTCGGGGTAATCTGCCCACAAATCTTTAAGCGTTGTAAGTTCTTCTACAAGGCGCGTTCTTCTTTGAGAGTAAGCAAGGTTCATTCCGTAGCCGAATTCCGCATTGTCTTCAAATAAGCTGTTTGCCCAAGCAGGTCCGTGTCCTTCCTTATTGGTCGTGTACGGACAAGTGGGAGCAGAACCGCCGTAAATGGACGAGCATCCTGTAGCGTTGGCAACAATCATTCTGTCGCCGAACAATTGCGTTACAAGTTTAACGTAAGGCGTTTCGCCGCATCCTGCGCAAGCACCCGAAAATTCGAACAAGGGTTGTTTGAATTGGCTTCCCTTAACGGTTGCGGGGCTCATAGTGCTTGCTACTTGTTCTACATTGGTAGAGAACGTATGATTGTGCAATTCTTTTTTGATTTGTTCTTCCGCAGGTTTCATAACAAGTGCCTTTTCTTTAGCAGGGCAGGCGTTAGCGCATACTCCGCAGCCTGTACAGTCGAGAGGACTGACTTGAATACGGAATTTCGCTCCCTTTTGTCCTACCGCGGGTTTAGTGTCGAAACCGTCGGGAGTAGCGGTGTTCTCGTCGATAAGTACGGGACGGATAGCCGCGTGCGGACATACCATAGAACATTGGTTACATTGAATACATTTGTCAATTTGCCATTCGGGTACGTTTACGGCAATGCCGCGTTTTTCGTATTGGGTTGTGCCTACGGGTACAACGCCTGCCGCGTCAAATGCAGATACGGGCAAAGTGTTACCCTTTTGTTCAACTATGGGACGTACAAATTCTTCGTAGTAAGCAGACGTGCTTGCTTCGGGAAGGGGTGCGCCGTCTTTTGTCGTTTTCCAAGAAGCGGGTACTTTAACTTCGTGAAGTCCTGCAATAGCGCCGTCGATAGCCGCCCAGTTGGCTTCTACTACCTTTTGACCTTTTTTGCCGTAGGATTTTACAACTGCGGCTTTCATATATTCTTCGGCTTTTTCGTAAGGGATAATGTCCGCAAGTTTAAAGAACGCCGCTTGCATTACCATATTTGTAGATTTTGCCGAGCCTGCTTTCATTGCAATGTGAAGTCCGTCAATAGTGTAGAACTTCAAGTGCTTTTTGGCAATTTGGTTTTTCATCACAGCAGGCAGTTCCTGTTCGAGTTCGGCATCGCTCCACGCGCAGTTAAGAAGGAACGTACCTCCGTCCTTAGCGTCAGCCAAAACGTCGTAACGCGTAACGTAACTGGGGTTATGGCAGGCGATAAATTCCGCTTGGTCGATTAAGTAACTTGATTTAATGGGGTTTTTACCGAAACGCAAGTGCGAAACGGTAAGTCCGCCCGACTTTTTGCTGTCGTATTCAAAATACCCTTGCGCGTACAAATCGGTATGGTCGCCGATAATTTTGATGCTGTTTTTGTTTGCGCCTACCGTACCGTCGCTTCCGAGACCGTAAAACTTACAGCGGGTAGTGCCTTTGGGGGCAACGTCAATCATCTCGGTAACGGGGAGAGAAGTAGCGGTAACGTCGTCGTTGATACCGATAGTAAAATGGTTTTTCTTTGCGCCGTCAAGATTGCGGTAAATAGCAAGTATCATCGAAGGAGTAAATTCCTTGCTGCCGAGTCCGTATCTTCCGCCGACAACTTCGGCTTTTCTGCCTTGTTCTGCAAGAGCCGCAACAACGTCAAGGTACAAAGGTTCTCCGAGAGAACCGGGTTCTTTCGTTCTGTCGAGAACGGCAATCTTCTTTACCGTCTTAGGCAAAGCCGCAACAAAATGACTTGCAGAGAAAGGACGGTACAAGCGGACTTTCAATACGCCGACTTTTTCGCCTTTAGCAGTCAAGTAATCTACGGTTTCTTCAACGGCGTCTGCGCCGCTTCCCATAATTACTATAACTTTATCCGCGTCTTTTGCGCCGACGTAATCGAACAAGTGATAGTGTCTGCCTGTAATTTCGCCCACTTTTTCCATATATTTTTCAACAATAGCGGGGGTAGCAAGATAATACTTGTTTGCCGCTTCTCTGTTCTGGAAGTAAATATCGGGGTTTTGAGCCGTACCTTGCTGTTGAGGATGTTCGGGGTTCAGCGCGCGTGCGCGGAATTCGTCCACATACTTCATATCAAGGAGTTTTGCCATATCTGCGTAATCGATTTCGTCAATCTTGCTTACTTCGTGGCTTGTTCTGAATCCGTCAAAGAAGTGCAGGAAAGGAACTTTCGCTTCGAGAGTAGACAGGTGCGCTACAAGAGCCAAGTCCATTGCTTCCTGTACAGAGTTGCTCGAAAGCATAGCAAATCCTGTCTGACGGCAAGCCATAACGTCGGAGTGGTCTCCGAAAATATTCAACGCGTGCGCGGCTAATGCTCTTGCCGAAACGTGGAATACGCAAGGCAGCAATTCGCCCGAAATTTTGTACATATTGGGAATCATAAGCAGTAAACCTTGACTTGCCGTAAACGTGCTAGTCAATGCGCCTGCAACCAGACTGCCGTGCACTGCGCCGGCTGCGCCTGCTTCCGATTGCATTTCCGCAATTCTTACTGTCTGTCCGAAAAGGTTTTTTCTACCGCCTGCAGACCATTCGTCGGCGACTTCCGCCATAGGAGACGAAGGCGTGATGGGGTAGATAGCCGCAACGTCGCTAAACGCGTACGCTACATGAGACGCGGCGGTATTACCGTCAATTGTTCTCTTTGCCATATTTTTTCCTCCAAAAAATTATTGTAAATTTAAATAGTGCAACTGTGATAAAATCATTAAATCACATACAAAACAATTATAAACTTTTAAGCCGATAAAGTCAAGGTATTAAGATATTTGTTTGCTGATAAATATTATATATTATATATTAAAAAATTTGCCGATAGCAAATCCGATTGAATTAAATATTAACTGTATTCAAATCGGCGTTTAGCCGATAATTAGCCGTTGTTTAAATACAACAAGGCTTATGCGTTTTTCGGCACAAGCCTTGTTGTTGTAAATTTATCAAAAAAAAATTTATTGTCTGTTTAAAAAAGCAGGATAAACTTTAGGCGCGGTGTTGGCATAATACGTCTCTATTTGTTCCTGAAAGTATTGAAGCATACTTTTCTCGGGTCTGAAAAATTCGTTTGCTTTTACCATCATAGGCTTACTGGGCGCAGTAAGTTTTTTGTAAATAATATCAATGTCAAATTCTTCAAAGTAATTCTGTTTCATTGTCGTTCTCCTTTTTTAATCGTAGTAAGTACTTTTTACGCAGTAAATTTTAATGTTTTGCTAGTTGTGTGTTTAATAAACTTTTCAGACATTTTTTGTTGTAGTTTATGATAGTGTTGTCTAATTGCAGTACGTTTATAATTTGTTTCGGTTAAAGTTTTGTTGTTGTCTTTTCAAGAGTTTTGTTACGGACAAATCTATTGCTCATTCTTTGCATTCTTTCGCTGATTGAACAAAACGGCTTTAATAAAAGTCAAACAGTAAACCGTTACCGTTATTTTTCTTTCTGTTTTGTAATCGGCTTGCTTGTTTGTGTAAACTAGCGCTGTGTTAAATACATTCGTACAGATTGCTGTTTTATGCTTGTGTGATACGGTCAGAGCATTTTTTTATACAAAAAAGTGCTTTGTTGCGTGGTGTGATGCAATAACGGTCGGGTAATCGAAGTTAATTGTTGTTAAACCTCGTCAGTCGTTTTATGTAAGTCTATTTTAGCATAGTAAATATGACAGATATTTGTCAGTGTTTTTAAATTTTTTAAAAATATTTTGATTAAAACTTGACAATATGCTGTCAGTGTTTTATATTTTATTTAAATTCAATACAAATTTTAATTGTTTGATACTGTGTTGCAAAAACAAATTCGGCAAAACAAAAATACAAGTTATTTAAAGGAGAATCAAATGCAAATTCCCGTTTTGGTAGGTATACTTTCTACTTTGCTGTCCGCAGACGGTCTTGTCCGCGCCGACGAACTTGCGGGCAAATTTGAAATCAGCACCCGTTCGGTGTACCGGTATATGGATATGTTATCCGAGGGCGGAGTTCCTATCGAATCTTATGTCGGTCGCGGCGGCGGTTGGCGCATAATCGAAAATTACAAACTCAAAGCAACATTTTTTACCGAAGAGGAATATCAGAGACTGGTTTTTTCGGTTCAAAGTTCTTCTATTCAGGACGAAGTAACGCGTCAGGTAACGCAAAAAATACAAGGTTTAAAACGTACTCACGCTAACGCAACGGTCTTAAAGTCCGAACAGTTCATTGTCGATTCGGAGGATGTTTCCGTAGGCGACAGGGTAACCGTACTTTCGGAATGTATTTCTCAAAAGAAACTCTGCGAAATCGAATATCACGCAAAAGACGGAAGCGATTCTCTGCGTACCGTCGAGCCGTACTGTTTGATTCTTAAAAACGGTATGTGGTACGTTTACTGTTTTTGCAGACTCCGCAAAGGCTTCAGGTATTTCAAAGTATCCCGTATCGTAAGCCTTACTGTGGGAGAGCGGTTTGTCGGCAGACAGTTTAAAGCCGACAGCAGCGTAATTCAAACCGACGTATTAAAGGACAAGGAAATGTGCGAAGTTATACTGTCCGTCGAAAGCTGCGCGTTATCTGCCTGCGAAGAATGGCTTGGCGTTAATTGCGTGTCGAAAATGGGCGACGGGTATATTGCCAAAGCAACTCTTCCTTACGACGATATGCTTGTAAACAACATTCTCGCTTTGGGCATAGGAGTGCGCGTCGAAAAGCCTCAGAAACTCCGTCTTGCGGTGGTGGACAGGTGCGAGAGAATTGCAAAGGCAAACAATAAAGAGTAAACCGCTTTGACTGATTTAAATACAAATTGCTAAATATACTTAAATAGCGGTTAAGCGTAAAAAATTAGTTATTAAAGTTTTTAACGTGTAAGCACAACATTGAGTATATATCCGTTTTCAAAATATTTTAAATATTGTTTGGAAAGGACGGTTTGTTTGTGCTATAATTTAAATCAAGTAAAAACAAATGTACTTAGTTCTTACGGCGGTTAAATTGAAAAAGTAAGGGATAGATATTATAAAAACAATATTATGAAAGTAGCGTTAGTAACAGGCGGTTCGCGCGGAATAGGCGCGGCAACCGTCGAACAATTTGCAAATAACGGGTATTCCGTAATACTTAATTACAACAAGAGCGAATCTGAAGCCCGCGCGTTACAAGCGCGTTTGTGTTCGGAAGGACGGGATGTCCATTTGTTTAAAGCGGACGTTTCTGACATAGGGCAAATAAAAAATATGTTTGACTTTGTTTACAAGTATTTTAAAAAGTTAGATGTCCTTGTCAATAACGCAGGTATTGCAATTTCTAACCAAATTCAAGATGTATCGGAAGAAGAATACGACCGAATTATGGATACAAACGTAAAAGGCGCGTTTTTTTGCTGTCAGCAAGCGCTTGCATTGCTAAACAAAAGCAATGCGGCAAGCATAGTAAACGTTTCGTCAATATGGGGGATAGAAGGCGCAAGTTGCGAAAGCGTTTACTCTATGAGTAAGCACGCTTTAACTGGGCTGTCGCGGAGCCTTGCGGAAGAACTCGAATCTACAAATATTGCAGTCAACTGTATTTGTCCGCCCATCGTTTTAACGGATATGTCGAAGGGATATTCCGCTGATGAAATACAAGAGTTTTGCAAGGAAACGTCTACGCGCGCATATACTCCGACAGAAATCGCGCAGGAAATTTACCGCCTTGCAATGTCGCGCAATAACGGACAAATATTAAAACTGTAATGCGTTTTTAATATCGGCAGTATTAAATATAACAGGTCCGTTTTGAAATAATAAAATGCCCTTATTTTATGCGCATACTTCGGTAGTTATCAATATTCTTGATATTACGCAAATATCGTAAACCGAAGTTGGTTATTAGTTGCACAATCTGGTGATACATTAAAATTCAGGAGTAAAATTTATGTATAATTTAATATCTTCGTCAACTCCGCTTGCGCCTTATCAGATATTTTGGGTCTGTTTGGCGGTAGCAGCGGGAATAATCGTAATATGGCAAATTATGTGTCTTGCTATTGCCCGTTATATTCTGCATATGGCGTGTACTCCCCGTCCGCATACGTTTGAAGAGGTACGTTCGCGCCAAACGGCAACGGAGCATACCGATTATAGCAGTTACGATAACGTTTGGAATAAACGCGCGTTTGAAGTGGACGGCGTACAGGGCAAAATCCGCGGCGAAGTGATTTTTAATGACCAGGCAAACAAGGATTTACGGCAAAAAGTCGCCGTTATATGCCACGGGCACACAATGAACAGGCTAAATTCTCTCAAATACGCCGATATTTTTTACAACAAAGGCTACAACGTAATAATATACGATCACCGTTATTTCGGCGAATCGGACGGAAAATACTGTACAATGGGGTATCACGAAAGGACTGACTTGTCCCGTGTTATAGACTATGCGCGCGAAACCTTCGGCAAAGACTGTTTTGTTGCGCTTCACGGCGAAAGTATGGGCGCGGTAACGGTATTGCTGGAACTCGGTTTGCGTTCTGATATAGATTTTGTTGTTGCCGATTGTCCTTTTTCCGATACGGAGCAGTATTACCGCGAACTGTTTGAGCATTTGTTTCATATTCCGTCAACGCCTATTATAGAGTATTGTGCGTCTATGGCAAAAACTCTGTACAAATACGATTTTGCAAAATGCAGTCCGATACTGGACGTAAAAAACAGCGACGTTCCCGTTTGCTTTATTCACGGCAAAGCCGACGATTTTATTTATCCGCATCACAGCGTAGATATGTATGCCGAAAGCCGTAATCCGCTGTCGGAGTTGCATCTTGTTCCCGATGCAGGACACGCGCGCAGTCATTTGCAGGACAGTAAAGCGTATGCGGATATCGTAGGTAAATTTGCCGATAAAATCGAAAACGTCTCATACGGTACTCAACCCGATATTACGCAACAAAAAATCGCTTAACTGTAAATCGGCAAAAAACATTGTCTTATTAAAAACATTCCTCTTAAAACTTGACATTATCTGAACCTTTGCTTTACTTGTCAAAACGCAAAATCGGTTATATAATAAGTGGATGAAAAGGAGAATAGTATTTATGGTAAAATTGTCTCAAATAAAATATGTACGTCCCGATAAAGACGAAGTATTGGCAAAACTCGACGGGTTTAAAAACCGTTTTAACAATGCTCAAACTTTGCAGGAATTCTATTCCGTTCACGACGAATACAAAGATTACAGCGAAAAACTCGGTACTAATATCCGTATTGCGTTTATCCGTTTTACGCAGGATACGCGCGACGAGTTTTATGCGCAGGAACAAGACTATCTTGACGAAGTAAGCCCCGAATTTTCCGTTGCAATGGCGGAGATTTCCAAGTGCTATTTAAATACTCCGTTCAGACCCGAACTGGAAAAGCGCTTTCCCAAGGTAATGTTCAAAAATTTGCAAATGGGCGTAGACGCCAGCGACCCGCGTATTATCGACGAGCAAGTCGAGCAGAACAAACTTACAACCGCTTATACAAAACTTATGAGTTCCATCGTTATTGACTTCAACGGAGAAAAACTGCCTATGAGCGGTATCCGCAAGTACTTTACCAATCCCGATAGAGAACTCCGCCGCGGCGCTTATATGGCGTTCGGACAGGCTATCGAAGATAACAAAGAGCAACTTGACGAACTGTATGACAAACTGGTAAAAATCCGTACCGTTATGGGACGTAAATTAGGTTACGAAAACTTTTCGCCGCTTGGGTATCTTCAAATGCAGCGTAACTGTTACGGCAAGGAAGACGTTGCGCGTTTCCGCGAAAACGTTTTAAAATACCTTGTTCCTTTGGCGGCAAAATTGCGTAGTAAAGTTGCTAAAGATTTAGGGTGGGATGTTCAGCGCGTTTACGATATGGACGTTTACACTAAGGAAGAACCGCGCCCGATAGGAACGCCGGAAGAAATGTTTGCAAGCGCGTCTAAAATGTACAACGAAATGTCCGAAGAAACGGGCAAACTGTTCGATACTATGGTAGAATCGGAGTGCTTTGACGTTATGAGCCGCGAGGGCAAATGGGGCGGCGGATATTGCGAAGGACTGCCCGAATACAAACTGCCCTTTATACTTTCCAACTGGAACGGCTCGGCAGGAGACGTAGACGTGTTGACGCACGAATTCGGACACGCCTTGGAGTTTTACAAGTCGTTCTTTATCGAAAGCGAATTTTTGTCCAGCATTTCTATGGAAACGGCGGAAGTACACAGTATGTCGATGGAATTTTTGGCTTACCCGTGGATTGACCTGTTCTTCGGCGACAAGACGGAAGAATACAAATTTTACCATATCGGCGGAGCGTTGACCTTTATTCCCTACGGCACGATAGTGGACTATTTCCAACAGACCTGTTACGATAATCCCGATATGACGCCTGCTGAGCGCAACGCTTTTTATAACAAAATAGAAAAGCAATTTTTGCCGTGGATGACTACGGAAGGAATTCCCGCAATTTCCGACGGCCGCCGCTGGCAGCGTCAGGCGCATATTTTTGAAAGTCCGTTTTACTATATAGACTACTGCTTTGCGCAGTTTACCGCTTTGCAGTTTTTGGCTTTATCTCAGCAGGATTACAAGGCGGCGTTTGAAAAGTATATCAAGTTTTTAAATTACGGCGGAACAAAAACGTATGTGGAATTACTGGAAGCGTGCGGATTAAAATCTCCGTTCGAGGAAGAAAGTTTTAAACTCGTAGTCGCTTCGGTGGAAAAAATTCTCGGTTTGTAATTTAATTTAAACTATACTCAAACTTTAAATATAACGTTAAAATTTAAATTTTTGTCTGACAAAAAATACAGCGGAAAATTTATCCGCTGTATTTTTTTAAAAAACTTTTACCAAACAATGCTTCTGGGCATAATGCCGTTAATGGGAGGATGCTCTTTGTTTAATTCTCTGTCGATTATTTCCTGAATTAGTTTGTTGCGCTTATCTTCGTCGAGTTTTTCGAGCATCTCTATTTTTTTCATAATTTTGGGATTGCGGGTTACGCATACGTTGTCAATTTCAAATTTCGTTTTGATTTCGTCCGTTAACTTTTTTAAATATTGTTCGTATTCGGTTTTGGTAGTAAACTTCTCCGTTTTAATAGCTATAACGCAGTTCCTTTCGTAAACAAAACATTTTGCCGCTTTTACTTTTTCGTTTTGCATTGCAATACTGCAAATTTGCTGTTCGGTTGTTTCTGCAAAAGCGTATGCGGAAACAAACAACATTGTCAGCGTCATAATTAACAATCCGATAATAATTACTTTTTTCATTTTTTCTCCTTCTTAGTCTTTGGGCGTTTTTTATTAGTGTTCCAATACGGTTTTGCGGTAAATAAAGTATATTCGTATTTTGCCCATAATTTTGTAAAGGCTTTCTAAACCGTAGCCGACTTGTGTTTCTTACGATTTCAAACGGAAGCAATCACATAGTGCCGCGTTTCAACATTATGTTTTGCAATAAACTGAATTTTATGTATGCGTCTGCCAAAAAAGCGGAATTTTTTTGCTTAAAAACGATTTTTCGCATTTTAAAAGCATTACAATATTTTTAATAATTTGCAGAGGTGCGGTATGAAATCGGTTTTGCCGGTAATTATCATTTGTTCGGTTGGGATAGCGGTTTGTTTGGCATATATCGTTTATGCAGTTGTAACGGCTTTGAGAAAACGTCCTCCCAAGCCGCGCAAAAACAAACGTAACGAATTTGAAATCGACGACGATACGCTGATAATCAAACTGGGTCGTAAAAAAAAGTAGATATTTCTTGAAAAATGCGCGGCAGTGTGGTAAAATACTGTTATAAAATAACGCAATAGGAGAAAATTATGCTAAAAGACAATATTGCAAAAATGATTGACCACACTCTGCTAAAACCCGCTAAGGAAAGCGAAATCATCACTTTGTGCGCCGAAGCAAAACAATACGGATTTGCTTCCGTATGCGTAAACCCTTATCACGTCAAACTGGCGGCAAAGGAACTTCAAGGCACCGACGTAAAAGTTTGCACGGTAATAGGTTTTCCTTTGGGCGAGAATACAACGGCAACCAAAGTGTTTGAAACGAAAAACGCCATTAAAAGCGGCGCAACGGAAATCGATATGGTTATGAATCAATCTCTTGCCAAATCTAACGCGTGGAAAAAAGTAGAGAAAGATATTGCCGCAGTAAAAAAGGCTTGCGGCGACGTATTGCTAAAAGTAATTTTAGAGACTTGCAATCTTACGCCAAAACAAATAATCTCCGCGTGTAATGCGTGCGTAAACGCAGGCGCGCAGTACGTTAAAACCAGTACGGGATTCGGCAAAGGCGGAGCAACGACGGACGCCGTCAGTCTTATGGCCGATATGGTACATCCTAAGGGGCTTAAAGTTAAGGCTAGCGGCGGTATTCACAACTTTGACGAAGCGTCATTGATGGTACTTAACGGAGCCGACCGTATAGGGGCAAGCTGCGGTGTAGAAATCTGCAAGAAGTAATTTGTTTTACAATCTAAGCGTTTGCGTTTTATGACGGAAACGCTTTTTTTTGTATAAAAAACCGCCGTATTTTAACGTGTACCTAAAAGCATCTAACTTTTTTTTTGGGGGGGGGTACACATCATTTTCGGCGGTAAAATTTTAATGATCGAAGATTGTATAAATTGACCGTTAAACTAAACAAAACGGTAAAAGACGAAACGTCTTTGCTAAACATATATTAGCAATTCCGTTTGTCTGGGTTTTGAAAGATATTTTGCCATTATTTTCGACTTACGCAAGGTTAAAGCGTTATTAGGACAATTTACAACGCATTTCATACAGCGTATACACTTATTTGTCGTCTTGCCGTTTTTGATTGCGTGTTGATTGCACATTTTTGCGCATATTCCGCAGTTATCGCATTTTGAACCGTCTCTAATTATTTTTACTCCTATTCGGCTGCGCAGTTCTTTAATAAAGTTTGCAAAAGGGTGTTTGTGTGCCTTGGGAACGGTAATAAGAGCAGGACAACGGAACTTGTCTGCAATAACATCAAGTCTGTCAAATCGGTCAAACCGCTCTCCGTCAAGATAGGCGTGTTTTGTCGGGACATACGCCGCGGCTGTCAGTCTGGCGTATTTCTGCTGAATTTCGTACAATACGTTGCCGTAACCCATTTGTCCGTAGGTTGCTACTGCCGCAAAATTGTCCGCTTTAAACCGTGCCAAAAACTCTTTAACTTTGTTTGGAATGTTTTGGCAGTATACGGGAAAGACTACCACGGCATTGCCGTAAACATATTCGTTTACGTCGTAAACGTCAAGTAGGGTATATCCTAACTTTTTTGCAAGGTATTGCGCGATACGTTTGCTTTCGTTTGTGTTAGAGTAGTAAATAACGGCATTCATTTGAGGTATTCCTTCATTACGGCGCATTCGGCTATTTCTTCAAGAGAAAACCCCAACGAGTTCGACAATTCGCAAATGGCTTCTTCGCGCGAAATATTGCCGTCGCGGCTGGCAAGCGCAATTTCTAACGCGCTAAAAGGTATCATATCGCTTTGCATATCGTAAAAGCGTTTAAACTGCGTATATTCTTTACACTTTTCTATTTTGCAACTTGTGTGCAGACCTTTGTCCGTTTCGTCAGGCGCCACCCAGCCGCATTCGTCAGTAATTATTTTTTTGATTGTTTGCCAGTCGTAGCCGCCGCTGACTAACGACATATCGACTTGAACGAAAGCGGGTATATTGCCCGTCCAAGACGAACGCCGTATTGCACGTTTTAACGGCTTAACCGTATGCGGAACCGTGCGTATTGCCTTGCATACGTTGGATACGAGCGGGTTGGCGTAATCGGATAATTTTTGCAAAGGGTTGTCGCCGTAAGCTAATTGTTTCATTGTGGCAAGAGTGTGGAATTGCCCCTTTTTAAGCGGCGGATGCAAAGTCAGTATTCTGCCGATGTTAATTAAAAAATTGAGTGTTTTGTTGTTCCTGAAAGAGTATGCGAATTTAGGCGCTATATGGTTATAGTACAAACCGACGATTTGCGCCGTTTCGTTGCCTGCAACAAAGTAGGGTACTTTGTTGTCTACAAGTTCGGGATAAAACAAAACATATGCAAGCGAGGGGCACGCACAGGTGTTGCCGTTTAATTCGTACAAACGGCGGTAGATGGTCTTTAAGTCGTTATCGCTCATCTTGCGGGTTATAAATTCCACGGTGTTTAACGTCTTCTTTGCGCCTTCTATGCTTTTTTGCGCGCTTTTCGATATATAAGGTATCTCCCAGGTAAGTGCTAATACGCGTAAATGTAAAACCTTAGATAGGTAGTACAAAAGGTAAGTCGAATCCTTGCCGCCAGTGTAAAATACCGCAATGTCAAAACGCGATTTTTTTGAGCGTTTAAATTCGTTTACGATGGGTACGATACTTTTGAGGCGCCGTGTTTCCTCCTTTGTCTGACACATAGGACAAAGCCCGTCTGAATCGAATTCCAATCCTGCAATAGCAAAGTCGTTTGCGGCGCAGTTAGTGCAAAACCGCGCTTCTTCTAGCGAACGCGGAGTGGTTTTCGGAGCAACGGTAACGATATTTTCGGCTGTTAGTTTAGAGATTATTTTTAACTCTGCGGCAGTTAATTCGCAGGGCAGTTTGTCGATAACGGCAATTTGTTTTGCCGACAATTTTATCTTGTTGCAAAACATTTTGTCTTTGTTGCGTAAGCCGTAGTAGTGTAATATTTTACCTTCTTTAACCCAGCGGTTTTGTAAATAGTACATAGTTGCCTCTGTATCGTGTGTAAAGTATTTAAATTGCATTTAAATTCTGCAAAATTTCAACCTTGTTTGCTGTGCTGTCTCTTTTGAGAACTCGTCAAAATAAGATAGATTTATTTGTTCATAACATTACCCATATCATTGTATCACTTTTTATTTTGCATTGCAATAGTGTTTGAGTAGTACGCAAAACAAAAGAGTATTAAAAACGAAAGCCATTTCGATAAAAAGTCGAGATATAAAGTATTGTACTTTGCACTTAATTATACAATGCGGCAACTGCTTTTTTACGCGCGGTTAAAAACCGAACGCGAATCTTCTCTATTGCTTAGCCGCGCCGCCCGATAATGGTGCGACTAATGTAACGAAACAAGTATTACGAATAAACAGATATCAAGTTACGATGTTGTGAATAATAGAGCAATTGATTCGTAATCAATAGGTCGGGTAGAGTAAATAGAATAAAAGCCTACCAATATTTGATAGACTTTTATGGTGCTGGTGAAGAGAATACTTCGCCTGCGGCTGCGTGGCGTTCGCTCCTACGTCGCTCGGCTAAGCGAACTCCGTCGGGAGTTCTGAGTTATAAGTTTCTATAAAAAATACCTTGACTAATCTTGTCAAGGTATTGGTGCTGGTGAAGAGAATCGAACTCCCGACCTATTGATTACGAATCAATTGCTCTACCGACTGAGCCACACCAGCATATTGATATTTAATTGTAACACCGACTGAGCCACACCGGTAAATTATTTAGTGCTAGTATAGATTATCACAACATAGTTAAATTGTCAAAGATAATTATTGTATTTTCTGATATTTTTTGATATACTTGTTTGGAAAGTTAAACAGGAAATTATTATGAAACGCTGTTTGCAAACTTTGCTGCTATCAATACTGTTTTTACTTGTAACCTCTGTTGTAGGATGGGTTGCGCGTTTTATTCCGTTGGATTTTTGGTATATATTTGCAATCGCTTCTTGCATTTTGGTCTTCAATGTGGTTTTGTCTCTTGTATTCCGCAAAAATAAAATTGTAAAATTGCTTTCGGTTTTTATCAATGCTCTGTCAATGGGCTTTTATCTGCGCAGTTGGTATATCAACCGCGGATTCGACAATGACTTGTGGCTTATGCTGTGCGTAGCGTTGCTTGCGGCTGTATATCTGTTTGTTTTTATATTGCCGTTGTACATAAATGCCCTTAACCGTTATTACGGTTGGTATCTCTTGGTTTTTACCGTTCTCTCAATCGCAGGATATGTATGTTTGGTAATATTTACTAAAACTACTTGGGTATCGACTCTCGGTTATTACGGTTTGTTGCAACTGGGGTTCATTATGACGCTGAGTATGGACGCAAGTACCAAGTTGAAACTGTTTAACAGTTGGCAAGTTTCTTCATTTACCGTGGCGGTATGCGCAGTTATAATTTTAATTATCGTGCTAGGCGGCGACGGCATAGACGGTATTTTTGACGGACTAGGCGGTGCGGACGGGGCAGGCGGCATACAGTCTCCCATAAAGCCACAATCAAAAAACGAAGCGGAAACTTTGATTAAAACAAATATAGACAAGTAAAAACAATCGCCGTTTTTTATATCGGTAGGGTATGCTGTTAAAGCCGCTAAAAGCATTTTTTAGATTTTAAAATTTTTCGTATAGTCAAGCAATTGTAAATTCAGTTCTAGTAATATTAACAATATAGCAAATCGATATTATCTTTGCGCCGATGTTCATATATCTTCGGTAAAAATTTGTTGTGCAAACTAAAACCCGAAGATTTATATAAACTTCTTTTTTATTTCAGAGTGTTGCACTTGAAAGTATAATTCACCCCTGAACAAAAAACAACTCCGAAAGTTCGGAGTTGTTTTAAATTTTAAAACATTGTAATTATTTAATTTCGTCTTCCGCTTCTTCGGCGGGCGCTTCAACAGCTTTCTTTGTTGCGCGCTTTTTAGGAGCGGTTGCAGTTTCTTCGGTTGCTGCGGCTTTCTTTGTCGTTTTTTTAGCGGTAGTAGCGGCAGTATCGTCTTTCTTTGCCTTAGCAGGTGCTTTGGGTGCTGCAGCCGACTTTTTGGATTTTGTCGTTGCAGGAGCCTTTGCCGCTTCCTTGGCTTTTTTAGCTTCGTTTCTTTGAGCCTTGATAGCCGCGGCTTCTTCTGCTTTCTTAGCAGCCGCTGCCTTTTGTTCGGCTTGTTTCAATGTCTTAGCGTCAACCTTAACAACGATAATACCCTTTTCGAGTTGCGATAGTGTTTTGGCTATTTGCGCCTTTTTACGGTTTGCCGCGTTTTTGTGAATAACGTGCTTGATTGCCGCGTTATCTATTTTAGAACTTGTAACGGGCAGCAATTGCTTTGCAAGTTCAATATCGCCGTTAGAAATAGCGGCGTTAAATTTTTTGATAGCGGTTTGCATTTGAGAACGAACCATTTGGTTTTGTAATTTTTTAGTTGCTGATACAGAAACTCTTTTTTCTGCTGATTTAATGTTAGGCATTAGTATCTCCTTATTATTTTTGCACAAAAATTATCCAATACAATTTATTGTGCCATAATATACCATTTTTGCCTAATAATATTAGCACACTTTGATATTTTTAGCAACAGTTTTAAACACTTTATATTAAAAGTTTTTTACTATGCGGCGTCGTTCACCTATAAATTACATTTAAAATATAACCGCCGCTGTTTTTAAATAAACTAACGGCTATTTTCTTTTACGGTTTATCGGGCGCAATCAGACATTTTGCGGCGCTTTGGCTCGTACAATATTAAAGTGTCTTAATACCTTTTAGCAATAAAGGAGGATATATAGTTGACAATAGGCTTAATCGATGACGGAATCGGCGTTTTTTCTATGTATTACAAACTCAAACAGTCTTTTTCGGCAAATTATATTTGTAAGATTTGCGACGGCGTTTTTCCTTTCGGAAAGCAAAATTACGGAACGTTATACTATGTCGCTAGCAAAGCAATACAAGACTTAACCAAACTTAACTGCGACTTTATCGTTATATCTTCGGTAACGCTGTCTATGCTGTTGTACAAAAAACTGTCGTATATTTCTTCCGTGCCGCTGTATTCTTCCGAAGCGCCCGTTTTGCACGCATCGGCATATACTGCTTCGGGCGTGCTTGTAGCGGGAGATTCCGCCGTATTAAAGCGTTTGCAAGAACCTAACGTTATTGCCTGCGCAATGGACGAATTTCCGTTAATAGCCGAAGAGTGTAACGAACGCGCGATAGTGGAATACATAACCGAAAGGGTTAGCGAACATATCGGCAGTTTCGATTGCATTGCTCTTGCAAGCAGTAGTATGAATATGTTTAAACACTGTTTTTCGCGCGTGTGCCCTAATGCGCAGATTTTTGACAGTTTAGAGGGCGTTGCGCGGCGTATCCGCAAAAAGTACAAAAAAACCGCCAAAGAAGAAAGTTCATTGACGGTTTTAAACCAAAACAACGAGGATATAACAAAAAAATATAGCGTATTTTATGAATAAATTTTCAAAACTGTATTGAAATTTTGACAGAAGTAGTTTATAATTTAAAATGACGGTTTGTAGAAACAATATCATCAAACAAATAAATTACTAGGAGTACTACTATGGCAGTTTACGCAAAAGATATCAGAAACGTTGCTTTAATCGGACACAGCGGCGAAGGTAAAACCACGCTTGCCGAAGCAATCCTTTATAATGCGGGCGCGACCGACCGTTTGGGTAAGGTTGACGACGGCAACTCGACAATGGACTTTGACCAAGAGGAAATTGCAAGACACATCTCTATCAGTCTGTCGGTTGCAAATTGCACTTATAAGGGAACTAAAATCAATATTATCGACGTACCGGGATATTTTGATTTTGAATGCGAAATGCTGGAAGCGCTGTCTGTTTGCGATAGTGCCATTATCGTTACGGGCGCAACGGGCAGTATGACCGTAGGCACGGAAAAGGCTCTCGAATACTGTACCGAGCACAAAATTCCTTCTCTGATTTTCGTCAGCGGTATAGATAAGGAAAATGCAAACTATTCGGCAACGGTAGACGCTATCAAAGCGCGCTTTAACAAAGCCGCGTCAATTATCGTTCCCGAACTCGACGGACACAAAATGGTTGGCTATGTCGACGTTATTTCCGGCACATATTTAAACTTTAACACCAAAGGCGAAACGGCAATTCCCGCAAGCCTTCAAGACCAATACAACAGCGCCCGCAGTTCCGTAATCGAAATTGCCGCCGAAAGCGACGACGAACTTATGATGAAATTCTTTGACGGCGAAGAACTCACCGACGAAGAAGTTACGCGCGGTTTTTCGGCAGGACTTTTAAACGGAACGACAATTCCCGTACTTGCAGGTTCGGGGCTTACCAATAAGGGCGTAATCAATCTTATGGATACGATAGTCGGCTCTTTGCCCAGTCCTGCAATACGTCCTACTCGCGACGTAAACGGAAAGGAAATTGCCGCAGACGAAAAAGCGCCCGTTATTTTGCGCGTATTTAAAACAATTGCCGACCCGTTTGTAGGCAGACTGTCGCTGTTCAAGGTTGTCAGCGGTACGTTAAAGAACGGTATGACTTTAAAGAATCTTTCCAGCGAAGCTAACGAAAAAATCAGCACCGTTTACTTTATGAAAGGTAAAAAGCAGGAAAGCACAGACTGCGCTTGCGCAGGCGATATAGCCGCTCTTGCAAAACTTTCGGCAACGTCCACTGGCGACGTTTTGTGCGAAAGCGGTACTGTCTCTTTAAAACCAATCGAACTTCCCTGCCCCGTATATTCGCGTGCGGTTTATGCCGCAAAGAAAGGAGACGAAGACAAGGTATTCGGCGGACTTTCCAAACTTAAAGACGAAGATATTGCATTTACCGTGACCAAAGACCCCGAAACGGGCGAAATGCTTTTGTCCGGTCTCGGAGACACTCAGTTAGACGTTATCTGCAAAAAACTCAAATCTAAATTCAACTGCGAAGCAGTGTTGCAGGATCCGCGTATTCCCTACCGTGAAACCGTCCGTAAAATGGCGGAAGCGGAAGGCAAACACAAGAAGCAATCGGGCGGCGCAGGACAGTACGGACACTGTAAAGTACGTTTTGAACCGGGCGCGGAAGACGGCGTATTCGAGTTTGTCGACGCAGTAGTAGGCGGAACTGTTCCCCGTCAGTTTATCCCGTCTGTAGAAAAAGGTTTGCGTACCGCAATTCAAAAGGGCGTGCTTGCAGGATATCCTATGGTCAACCTCAAATGTACGTTGTTCGACGGTTCTTCCCACCCCGTAGACAGTAAGGATATCGCATTCCAAATGGCGGCTATTCTCGCTTACAAAGACGGCTGCGTAAAGGCAGGTCCCGTACTGCTCGAACCTATTTACGAACTCAAAATTACCGTTCCGTCCGACTACCTCGGCGACGTTATGGGCGATATGAACAAACGCCGCGGACGTATTATGGGTACGGAAAGTATAGGCAGTAAGCAAATCGTAACAGCCGAAGCCCCCTTGTCGGAAATTCTTAAATACGCAACCGACCTACGCAGTATGACGCAGGGCCGCGGCAAGTACGAGATGAAATATGCGCGTTACGAGGAAGTTCCTCCCGCAAGCGTTGCTAAGATAGTCGAAGAAGCCAAGAAACTCCACGAGGAAGAATAGTTTTTAGCGTAATAAATATTGTAATACTGTATTTAATGTTAATAGCCCGCATTTTGCGGGCTATTCGTTTGTTTTGCAAATAAATATAGTGTTTGCGGTGCGAGTCTATGCGTTCTTGTACTTTTGTAAGTCAAACGTACTCGATTTGCATACTTCAACTTCCGCATAAAGAAATATAGGTAAAAGAGCCGAATTCGGCTCTTTAAAATTTGACAAAAATGTAATTGTATATTAAAATATAAATGCTGAAAAAAACTATAATTCAGCCGATATGTATGCGGCGGAAAGAAATTTTTTTCAACTTGCATTTTTGTCGAATGGGCACTAAAAGGAGGTTTGGCATCATCGACAATTAAACAACCGTAAATCCAAGGTTGAAATTTTTAGCGACTTTGAATAGAAGTAATTGTAAATTTAAATATATCAAATCTGACAGAAAAAAAAGCAACGGATACGCGGAATATTGTATATCTTTTATTAGATAAATAATCGACTGCGTAATATAACGAAGTTTTTAAGAAATATTTCTATTATAAATTTATTCGTGTTTTATCCGCCTTTGTTTTAATGAAAGAAGAGAATATTTAAAGTATTATAATTGAAAGATAAAACATTCTGTGTGCATTTAAAATTAAAGTACTGACGTTGCGCCATATCGAAAAGATTTAAAAGGAGATTTCGAATGACAAAATCAATTTTATTTATCGATGGCGATAATATCAACGAAAGCTACACTCAGAGAATTTTTGAAGAAGCAAAAAAATACGGTGAAGTATACGAGGCGCACTGTTTTGCGGATTTTGTAAAAAGAAAGCAACGGTGGGAAATTGCATATTCGCAGTATAGAATGCAACTTCATTACATTCTTGGTTCTGAAAAGCAAAAAGGAAAACCTGACCCGAACACTTCGGATATCGCTTTAGCAGTGTTTGCAATGCAAAAGTTGTATGAATTACCTGATTTGGATACATATATAATAGCTGCAAACGACAAGGATTATATTCCCCTTGCTAAGGCGATACGGGAAAAATTCCATAAAAAAGTTGTAATGTTTTACACCGAGCAGAATGATAAAGCCGTTTCATCTTATGATGAGGCTGTACTTTTGCAGGAAAAGGAAAGTGTTCAATCTTCTTCGTCAGCGGTTACGGCTGATGACAATCTTGACATTTACAGTTGGAGTAAGTATTGTGTGTTGATAGGTTGCATAGAAGAACAGTTAAAATCCGGAGATAAAGTTTTGCTTTCAAAGTTTGGACCTATACTTAAAGAAAAAGGTATAAATTACACTTCTACTTTACAGGGTTATTTGAAAGAAATGTTCAGACTTTTTCCCGAACTTGACAAGCATTACGTTTTAAAACTCAGCGACAAGCGTGATCGAATTGAACGTGTAGCATAATTTTTCAGCAAAAATAAGCAAGTGGTGTTGTCGAATTTTTGACAATACCACTTTTTATGTGCAAAAACGGCAGAAAATCAAAATAAATTTTCTGCCGTTAAACGTTTGCTTCTACAACAGTTAAAACAGCGGCAAGAGCGTTGCCTAATACGCACTGATTTAAAACTGTTAAATTTATTTCACCACTTTAACTTCCGTTATGCCGTAGTACTCGAACATTTCTATTGCTTCCCGTGTGATTACTTCTCCGCTAAAAAGGACGGGAACGGCAGGCGGACAGGATACCGTAGGGCAGGCAAGTATGCGGTTGAGCGAGTTTTTCACGTTTACCGTTTCGGCAGGACTTATCAATGCCTGCTGCATAGTCATAAGGCTCTCGGGTTTAAGTTTAAAAATTCTGCGGTTTATTTTCTCTTTTAACGGCGTCTTTTTAAAAACGCTTTTTAGCGCCGTAAGGTCGCTTGCGTTGTTTTCTGCCGAAATCATCAATACTACATAATCGCGGTCGTAATACTCGGGCATTATTTTTGATTTTATCAGTATATTCGCAAGTTCACGTCCGTCG
>Ga0137307_101021_pt1 | contig 28676 bp, 33 predicted proteins | sample NAcewD2O_March_2_FD_97180 | JGI IMG/M metagenome (GOLD analysis project Ga0137307, IMG submission 97180) | Mouse cecal microbial communities from Vienna, Austria - N-Acetylglucosamine amended D2O_March | ecosystem: Host-associated > Mammals > Digestive system > Large intestine > Cecum | place... | reverse complement strand
TTCTGCAGTATGATATTCTGTATGGGAAGCGCTACGCATACCATGGAGAGGACTTATACCCTGCTTCTGACATGCAGATGGGCGTGCAGAACGTAACTGCGGAACGTCTGGAAGAACGGGAAGACGGAATGCACATTTTCGGCAGCAACTTCACTCCCTGGAGCAAAGTATTTATCAATGACACCAAAGTCTCCACTTCCTTTGTCAGTGACACGGAGCTGGTGATTTCCATGAGCAGCTTTGAGGAGGGCCCCAACACCATTGTGGTCAACCAGATGGGTTCCTCTGATACCATATTCCGAAGCTCCAATGAAATATCCTGGCTGAAACCTCTGACTGAGCAGCCGGAAAACACAGAAGAAATTCCGGTGGACGACACTGTGGAAAATACTCCCAGCAGCATTGACAAAGCTGTCAACGGGAACCGTTCCGACGAATCTTCGGAATCGGAATCTTCGGAATCTGCCGATGAAACAGACGGTACGGAGGCAGAAGGCAGCGATACTTCAGATGCAGAAAATGACAGAGCGTCCAGGTCCGCTTCAACTCTTTGAATCTCTCAATCATGAGGGAGCTGGACGGTTTGCTGCGCCATTTGCGGTGCGTCAGAGCATACGCAGTATGCTGAACGTATCGCGTTTATAAGAATTGCAAAGCAATATTTTCCTCCTGTCGCACAATAAAAAGAATCCGGCAAAGCCGGATTCTTTTTATTGTGCGCATTTTACATACTGCCTGCTCAGGGCTTACACCTGCCGCAGGGTTCATACCCCTGTTCTATCAGTTCCTGCCTGCTGCAATCGGTGTATTCCCTGTTTTCCTCCTGCATTTGTACGACACTGCCGCAGGAAAGCCGATGAAATTTTCCGGTATTGGTATTGAGCACATACTCCGTTTCCGCATCGTCTTCCCCTGAGAGGTTCCTGCCTGCAGTGTCCTGGCCTGTACTGGCGGCCTGTTCAGGTTCTGCCTCCTGCCCTCCTCCAGGCTCTCCGGCTTTCCAGCTCTCACTGGGGGAGCAGTTCCAGGTGATTCCCTTTCCGTCGGAAACTGCCACAATGGTTCCCTGTTCATCAGTACGGTATACTTTCGCTCCAATACTGCGGAAATTATTCATGGCCCCGGCTCTGGGATGGCCGTAGCTGTTTCCTTCCCCGCAGCTTATTACTACAGCATCAGGCTCTACTTCTTCCAGAAATTCCATGGTGTTGGCCGTATCGCTGCCATGATGAGCTGCTTTTAACACATCCGCAGACAAATCCAGCCCTTCTTCCATCATATCCTGTTCTGCCTGTTCTTCCGCATCCCCGGTAAAGATAAAGCGATTTTCTCCAAACTGCAGAAGAATCCCCACAGAATAATCATTCCAGTTATCCCCGTAATCCTCTTTTGCCGGAGCTATAATGGTATATTCTGCCTCGCCCAGCTTATAAACAGTACCGGCGGCGGGATAAGTAATCTTCTTTCCCTGTTCTGCAATCACGTTCAGTACATCCTGATACGTCCTGGTATCCTTCTCCAAATCCGGAAGGATAACCGTATCCCAGGGAAATTTATACATAACCACATCCAGCCCGCCCACATGGTCGGCGTCAGGATGGGTTCCGATTACATAATCCAGATGTTCAATCCCCTGGTACTGTAAGTAAGACTGCAGAGCAGTGCCCTTATCATTATTTCCGCCGTCAATCAGCATGGCATGACTGCCCTGCCGAATCAGCGTAGCATCCCCCTGGCCCACGTCTATATAGTGAACTTCCAGCGTTCCGTCACTGCTGCCGCCGGCTGCGCCTTTTTGGCTGTTTTCCGCCTGCAGGCTGTCCTGCCCCGTACCACGTTCCCACTGGCTGTTCTGCCCGGCCGGGCTTTCCTGTAAAAGATTTCCGCAGCCTGCCATCCAAAAGCTGGCAAATACAGACAGCAGCAGGATTCTGCCCCGCATCTGTTTTCTTCTGTTTTTCAACGTCTGTCTCCTCCTGTACAAATTTCCACCGTTATCCTGCTGGCATATTTCCCTGAATATACCTGTTCCTCTATGTGGGCCTGTGCATAAAACAGAAAGCCAGTCCCTGTCAAATAACATTGAAGGTCTGGCTTTCTGCTCTGTTTTCAAACAAATTCCAATCAAAACTCCGCAGCACCGGCAATGTCTGCAGCGCCTTTTATAAATTAAAGTCTACTACAATTCCTTTTATCTCTTCCGGCAGCAGACTCTGTTCTTCCAGAATCAACTGGGTATTTTCCAGAATTTTCTGCTGCTTATTCCGGAGTTCTTCCACCGGGGCAAAGGATGCTGACTGGGGTATATGCCTGCGCTCCCTGGTCTGTTTCTGCTTCTCCAGTGCTTCTTCGATTTCCTGTGCCTGTTTTTCCTGCTCCGCCTGTGCTTCCTTTATTGCTTCTTCCTGCTCAGTCTTTTCCTCTTTGGCTTCTTCAGCCTTCTCTACGGTCTCTTCCTGTTTCTTATCCACCGTATCCTTTGCCTCATTCAGCAGCATTCCCACCATTTCTTTGCTGGCAGCTTCCAGGGTCTCCTCAGCCGCTTTCGCAGCATCCACCATACCATGGTGTTTCAGGGCTTCCTGCTTCATGGACTTAATGGCCTTCGTGGAATCGGAAACCGCAGACTGGCCCATTTCCATTTCTTTCTTCCAGTGGCCTGCCTGTTCATTTAAATCCTTCATAAAAGCGTCATATTCTTCGCCGCCGTCGGGATATTCTTCCTTCAACTGTGCTTTCTGTTCCTCAATACTTCTCAGTTCTCTCGAAGCCTCCAGGGACTGCTCCTTCCCTTCTGCAATCTGAGTCCTGCACTCATCCATCACTGCATCTACTTCAGAATCTGATGCAAACTGCTGCTTTACAAAATCCATGGCATCCTGCATTGCCTTTTTCTTCTTATCTGCAATCCCGTCCTGGAACAGATTCAGCTCGGAAGCCTGAATGCTCCGGCCCTGTTTCTCTTTTCCCTGTTTCTCCTCTGCCTGATGTTCCACACGGTCTTTTCCATACCCGTTTCTTACAGGCGTCTCCTGTTCTGCTGCCTTTCCTATTTTCATGCCTCTGCCCCTTTCTGCTGTCAGAAATCCAATCACGTCATTGTTTACCTGTATTATATATCGGTTTCTCCCGAAATTTCCTTAATTTTCTAACATAGCATGGTGCAAAAAGGCAATTTCCTGTCATAAATGGAAGTTCTGTCAGATTACATAATCCACCGTTCCCCGAAGTTCCCGCTCCCATTCTACCAAATCTGCCAGCGTCACTTTATCCACCACTTCATTTATGGCGTCATACAGCATCTGCCAGACCCGCAGCGTAACACATTCGCCCCGGCGGTGACAGTCATTTTCCGGCTGCTCCAGACAGCTTACCGGGGCCAGGCTCCCTTCAATCTGACGCAGAATCATCCCCACCGTATATTCTTCCGGCTTTCTGGCAATGGTATAACCTCCGCCCGGTCCCCTCATGCTTTTCACGTAGCCGCATTTTTGAAGGACAGAAATAATCTGCTCCAGATATTTTATGGAAATTTCCTGTCGCTCTGCCACATCTTTCAGTCTGACAATCTGATTTTCTTCCAGTGCCAGATCCAGCATCAAACGCAGGGCATACCGCCCCTTTGTAGAAATTTTCATATATTTTTCCTTCCTGTTTCAGACAGCTAATCCTGTTTTTCTTCCTGTTTCGGGCAGTTAATCTTCTTCTGCTTTCTTTTCTGTCAGACTTCTCTGATAATTCATATGAGAAATAACCATCAGGGCAATTTTAAACAACATGGCGTCCTCGAAAGTACGGATATCCAGGTCCAGCACCTTTTCGATTCGCTCCAGACGGTACACCAGCGTATTCCGATGCACGTAAAGCTGGCGTGCTGTCTCCGAAATATTCAGATTATTTTCAAAAAATTTGTTAATTGTTACCGTAGTTTCCTCATCAAAAATATCCGGCACTTTTTCCCCGAACACTTCTTTCAGGAACATTTCACATAAACTGGCAGGAAGCTGGTAAATCAGCCTTCCAATGCCCAGATTGCTGTAGGAAACCGTGTGGTCTTCCGCGTAAAAAATGCTTCCTACCTCCAATGCCATCCTGGCCTCCTGATAAGAACGTGCAATGTCCTGCAGCAACTCCACACGGTTGCCGTAACCTACCCGCACTTTTACCAGGGCTTCCATCTGGAGATTATCCACAATCATCTCCGCAAGATTTGCCAGCTCTTCTTCCTGGGGAAGTTCCCGTACATCTTTCACCAGAATCACGGATTTCTCATCTACCTCCGTAATAAAATCCCTGGTGGTGGAAGCGAAAAGATTCTTCACTGTCTCCATCACAATTCCGTCTTTTTTGCCGGATACTTCTATAATAAATACCACGCGCTGAGCTGTCTCAATATGCAGTTTCTTGGCTTTGTTATACATGTCCACCACCAGCATATTGCCCAGCACCACATTCTGCATAAAGCTGTTCCGGTCAAACTGCTCCTGAAAAGCACTAACCATATTCCGAATCTGGCAGGCCGCCAGCCTTCCAATCATGTAGGCTTCCTCACTGCCGGCCCGCGCCAGCAGAATATATTCCAGTTCATTTTCTATCATAATCTTAAAAAAGTGGCATCCGGAAAGCATCTGGCTTTCCGCCATGGAATCTGCAAAAAACCGGATGGCATCTTCCATTTCCTCTTCCGGCTGATACGTGGAAGCCAGCAGCTTTCCCTTGTCGCTGTAAAGAGCCAGATCCACTCTGGATATTTCTTTGATTTCTTCTAATGTAACCTGTAATTTATGATTTGACAGCATATGTTTTCTCCTGAAAATGTTTTCATTTACGGTATGTCAGAGCATACGAATACGGAACAAAAAACGGAAGCAACACATCTCTGCATCGCTTCCGAACATTAGTGTTATGAAATTATATTACCGGATTAGTGGGTAATTGTCAATTCAGTTTCTTTATCGAAAATATGAATCTTTTCAATATCCATTGCAAGCTGGATGGAATCGCCGAGACGGGCCGGTGTTCTTGAATCCACTTTTGCAGTCATGCTGGTTCCATTGATGGTGTAGTATAACAGTACTTCGGAGCCAAGTAATTCGTATCCGGTAACTTTTGTGTTAAAGATACTGTCTTTATGAGTCTCCAGAGCAATCTGGGAATCGTCAATATCTTCCGGACGGATACCGATTACAACTGTCTTGCCATTATAATGACCGTCAATCAGTTTCCTGCCCTTGGAAGGCGGTAATGTAATGGCTGTATCGCCAACCTGTAACTTAACCGTATCTCCCTCTACCTTACATACAGCATCCAGGAAGTTCATCTGAGGAGATCCGATAAATCCTGCTACAAACAGGTTATCCGGCTCGTTGTATAACTTCTGAGGAGAATCTACCTGCATGATGATTCCGTCTTTCAGTACAACGATTCTGGTTCCCAGTGTCATAGCCTCTGTCTGGTCATGGGTTACATAGATAATCGTTGCGCCCAGTCTCTGATGAAGGGAAGCAATCTCTGCACGCATCTGCACACGAAGTTTTGCGTCCAGGTTGGATAACGGTTCGTCCATCAGAAATACCTTTGGTTCACGGACAATTGCACGTCCCATAGCAACACGCTGTCTCTGTCCACCGGACAAAGCCTTTGGTTTACGGTCTAACAGTTTCTCCAGATCAAGGATTCTTGCAGCTTCTTCCACTTTCTTCTTGATTTCATCCTTCGGAACTTTTCTCAGCTTCAGACCAAATGCCATATTGTCAAATACGGTCATATGGGGATACAGCGCGTAGTTCTGGAATACCATTGCAATATCTCTGTCCTTGGGCTCCACGTCGTTTACCACTCTTCCGTCGATGGAAAGTTCACCGGAAGAAATCTCTTCCAGACCAGCCACCATACGAAGTGTTGTGGACTTTCCGCATCCTGAAGGTCCTACGAAAATGATGAATTCCTTGTCTTCAATCTCAAGATTAAAATCTTTAACTGCTTCAAATCCGTTCGGATATTTCTTACAGATATTTTTTAATGATAAACTTGCCATTTTTCATTTCCCTCCTGTAATATTCTGCTCTGTGCAGAATTGTTTATGTGAATATACTAACAGACTTCCAGTGGAATTACCACCCGCCAACTACACAAAAAGAAGTACCCTTTCCTGTCACATTCGCCAGAAAAGAGTACTTCTGTCCTGTCTCTTCGTTACTTTAACGAAATTACTGATGTTTTCTGTACAAATTGACGAAATACCTATTTTACCCCTGTAGTTCCAAAACCGCCTCTGTTTTTATTTTCCAGAACTTCCGTCTCCTCAAACACAATGGCAGGCTGGTTTTCCACAATCCGGAACTGGCAGATACGGTCATTTTTATGGATTACCGTATCTCTGGTGGCATAGGCCGGCAGTCGCCACATATCTTCATTTCCGCAGTAGCTGCCATCTATGATACCGCAGCTGTTGACCTGCAGAATTCCGTAATTCTTAAACGTGGAGCTTCTGGGCACCACATGGGCTTCATATCCCGCCGGAAGCTCCATGGCAACACCAAGGGGAATCAGTTTAAATTCTCCTGCTTTCAACTCTGTGGTCTCGCTGGCACGCAAATCAATCCAGTCCGATTTTCCGCCGATATAAGTCAGTTTTTCCAGCTCGGAATCAAAATACTTTATTCTGATTTTCTCCATCAGAAGCCGCCTCCCAGCAGGTTCATGGCTACCGGATTATAGGAAAGGTCCTGATATGCACGCCAGGAATCGTTCTGTTCCTGCTGCTGTTTCTGTTCTTCCTCTTCTGCCTTTTCCTGCTGTGCTTCCTGTATCTTTGTATATAAATCAATAAATTTCAGATAATCCTCATAGGAAAAAAGCTGTTCCAGAATGCTCTGATAATAGCTTTCCTCCGCTTCTTCCACAGAAGCCGCCGCCACATTGCCGCTGCCGCCTGCCGCACCGGCATTTATGCTATAGGAAGCATTGGGGGCTGAAACGCCATCATTCATGTACTGGGTTACTTTTACCACATAATTCTGCGTTTCTTTGAAAGGCGGAATCCCACCGTATTTTGCCACATTATTGCTTCCTGCATTATAGGCAGCAAGGGCCAGGCTCACATTTCCGTCATATTTTGCAAGCATCTGGCTGATATATTTGGTTCCTCCCATAATGTTCTGATAAGGGTCATAGGCGTCTGTCACGCCCAGTTCCCGCGCTGTGGCCGGCATTAACTGCATAATTCCCTGTGCGCCGGCTTTGGAAGTAGCGTCAGGCCTGAAATCCGACTCTGCCTTTGCAATGGCCTTAATCAGATTTTTGGGCACATTGTAGGTTCTGGCCGCCTCGTCAAATATCTGCTCCAGTGAAGCTGTGGTCTGCAGATAGGAAGAAAAATCTCCATTCTGTGCCGCCACAGGGGCCGCTGTCTGGTTTCCGGTACTGTCTGTACTCTGTACTCCGTTTACTCTCATGGAACGGACTCCTTTCTGTCACTTCTGAATTGTTACAGTTTAATTTTGGAAAGCAGATCTCCCAGGCTGGTAGAAGCACTTTCATGAGATACATATTCTTCCACTTCTTCCGGCCTGTCCACATCCACCATTTCTTCTTCCAGTGCCTTCATGCTGAGGCTTACCTTATTATCATTGGTATTGAGCACTTTTACTTTTACTTTCTGGCCCACGCTTAATACTTCGGAAGGCTTTCCGATTCTCTTTCTGGAAATCTGGGAAATATGTACCAGTCCGCTGATTCCGTCTCCCAAATCCACAAAAGCTCCATAGGGCATCAGAGATTCCACCGTACCCTCCAGAATGCTTCCCGGTACCATCATGGCGATTTTCCGATTGTGTTCTTCCTGCTGCTGTTCTTTCAGAATCACCTTGGCGGAAAGCACCAGCTTCTTTTTGGATTCATCCACAGTGATGACTCTTACCTTCACTTCTTTTCCAAGCCATTCCTCTGTGGCTTCCACATAGGAAAGGGCAAGCTGGGAAGCGGGAATAAAGCCGCGAATTCCTTCCACATAAGCCACAACGCCGCTGGGTACGATTCCAGCCACTTTTACGGAAAGTTCTGTGCCTTCCTCCAGGCAGGTATGCAGTTTCTCCCAGGCCAGAATATCGTTGGCTTCCTTTTTGGAAAGCTGAATATTTCCTTCTCCGTCGTCCGTCCGTACCACGGTAGCTTCTATCACATCTCCCGGATGTACTTCTTCCATAATACGAAAAGCCGGGTCGTTGCTCAAATCTTCTGCTTTAATAATTCCCTGGGCATAGTATTTCAAATCCAGTGTCACTTCTTCTTCGCTTACACCGATGACAGTCCCGGAAACAATATCCCCCTCGCTGATTTTCCGGAAGGAGGCTTCCAGTTCTTCCTTGTAATCTTCCATAGATTCTGCCATAATCAACACTCCTTTTCCCCATGGCCTGGCCATGTATATTACATAATTATGTTTATTTTAACAGAAACAGCGGAAAAATACCAGAAAAATATTGATTTTTATTACAACAGTTCAGCCATAGCCTGTATTATGTGTACAAGATTCTTACAGGAGGAACCATCAGGGCTCTTCCCACTTCGTGGGTCCCTCCTCATGGTAAATACATGAATGAGCTCAGAATGCTGTCTGAAGGGGCGCGGGCTGAACTGGTACATTTATCAACAAATCAGGGAAGCCAACATTTCCTGCCGCGCTTCCCTGATTTCTCCCTGCTATTTATTATGTGATTCGGGGCCTCTGACAACCGAACCTTATATTATAGTCTTAATTTACGAATTGACAACGGCAATCTTAAGGCCGCCCATACGGATATTTGTCTCCATTGCCTCGTTGATTTCATCTAACGGGAATTTATGGGAAACCAGTTCTCCTACAGGCCATCCCTGTTTCATGGCTTCTTTCAGCATTTCCATTGCCTGCAGCCAGTCTTTGGTCTGACAGGTCCAGGAACCCACTACTTTGATTTCTTTGTTGCAGATATCCAGATGGGGATTGTAAACTGCGTCGCCGTTGTTTACGAAAAATCCCAGTTCGCACATGGAACCGCCCCGGCGCACATAATGCCATATGGTGGAAGCAATGATATTCCGGCAGCCCATGGTCCGCACGGTTGCCAGAAGAAGCAGGCCGATGGGGCCGCAGCCCTGTACCAAAACATAAGAATTGTGTTTGAAATTAAAGATTTCTTTTGCTTTTTCCACTGCATGAACCACAACTGCAGCAGGTTCAATCAGCAGACGGCTGTCCAGATCTTCCATATCGGACACATTGAAAATAACTCCCCGTCATTGATTTTGATATATTCTCCGAACCAGCCGTTAAAAAAATGTTCTTCCCCGGCCAGAAGACCGAAAATCTCTCCTCCGTCGCACAGGTGAATCTGTTCCGGATGTTTTGTACAGGTATCACAGGTTCCGCAGGGTTTCAGCCCGGTTACAATCTTATCTCCACTGCCAGAGGCTTACCGGAATAATCTGCGGTTACATTTTTTCCAATCTTTACCACCGTACCTGTACCCTCGTGGCCAAGCTGGATCGGGATATACCCGAAAGGGTCTCCTTTACGGTAATCCGGTCCAGCTGTTCCTGTTCCATCAGCGATATCAGTTCCTTTATAAATTTCCGTTTGATTTTTTCAGATGAATTCATTCGTAAGGATTCCTCCTCAGGTATTGTTCTGGAACAGAATGCCCCGGCAAAGCAAGGGTACCCGTGCGAACATATATTTTGATTCTTTTAACAGCAAAAAAACCTTGATTCCTCAAGGTTTTCCAAAGCTGCTGACGGGAATCGGACCCGTGACCTCCGCACTACCAATGCGACGCTCTACCGACTGAGCCACAGCAGCGTTTCTTCTGTCTGCTGGTTTCCCAACCGACTTGTCTACTATACTATATTCTGAATGGGTTGTCAATATTTTTTACAATATTTTTGCAAATTTTCCCCGGATGCGCTGCAGGGCATTGTCGATTGCCTTGGGCTCTTTTTCCAGAATACCGGCAATCTGGCGGTAATTCATACCGCCAAGATACAGGCCAAGGACCTGCTGTTCCAGAGAACTGAGGCTGTTTTCCAGCTTTTCCTGTATGGCTCTGGCGTTTTCCCGGTCAATAAAAAGCTGTTCCGGATTGGCATTTTCAAAAGATTCCAGCAAATCCAGCAATGTGTCGGTTCCCTCTCCTCCAAGCCCCGTATCCAGCGAAATATAGCTGTTCAGAGGCTGATGTTTCTTCCGCTGAGACGCTTCCACCGCACGATAAATCTGTCTGGTAATACAAATATCTGCAAAATGATAAAAAGAAGTGTCCTTTTCTTTCCGGTAATCCCGGATTGCCTTAAACAGCCCTATCATTCCCTCCTGGATTAAATCATCCGTATCGCCGCCAATAAGGAACATTGCTTTGGCGCGCCTGCGCACCAGATACTTATATTTTTCCATAATGTAATCAATAATATCCGGCTGTCCCTTCCGCCATTCTTCAATTAACACCTCATCGGTCTGGTTCTGGTATTCGGTATCTCTCTGCACTGATTTTTCCCCTGATTTTCTTACTGTTTACTTCCCATCGGATTTGGGTAATCAATTTACTTCGTAAATTGGTTACAAACGTTGCCGCACAATTTCATAGGCCAGAACGCCTGCGGCCACGGAAGCATTCAGTGAATCAATTTCCCCTGCCATGGGAATGGCCGCGGTAAAGTCGCAGTTTTCCCTGACCAGTTTACTGACTCCGTCGCCTTCACTGCCAATTACCAGCCCGATTGGCCCTTTCAAATCCAGCTCATACATGGCAGTTCCGTCCATATCGGCGCAGACAAACCAGAGTCCCCGCTCTTTCAGCTCCTTAATGGTACTGGAAAGGTTGGTGACTTTTGCCACCGGCGTGTAATTGATGGCTCCTGCTGAAGTTTTGGCCACGGTAGCTGTCAGGCCCACGGCCCGGCGTTTGGGAATAACGACGCCATGGGCTCCCGCCAGGTTGGCGGTACGGATAATGGCCCCCAGGTTGTGGGGGTCTTCGATATTATCAAGGAGAATCAGAAATGGCGGTTCTCCCTTTTCCTCCGCCCGTTTGAGCATATCTTCCACTTTGGCATATTCGTAAGCCGCTGCAAAGGCAATGACGCCCTGGTGTTTTCCCGTTTCTGAAAGCTGGTCCAGACGTTCTTTTCTGACAAAATTCACAATGGTATCATGTTTTCCGGCTTCTCTGGTGATAGAGCGCACAGGCCCGTCCTGGCAGCCCTCCAGCACAAACAGCTTATCTATGGTTTTTCCGGAACGAAATGCCTCCATCACTGCATTTCTTCCCTCAATGGTCAGTTCCTCATATCTCATGACTGTTTTTCCTTTCCTGTGTTCCGGCACCTGGTTTCCGGCCTGGTTTTGCAGACGCCTGTTTTCTTCAGGCCCCGCAGAATCAGTTCCATCATACGTTCTGTCCTGTTCTCCAGATACAGATATCCCATCAGGGCTTCGAATCCCGTAGCCCGGCGGTAATCTGCCACCGTTGCATTTTTAGCCATAGTAAAGGATTTGGCATTTCTTCCCCGCCTGTACACGGAGAGTTCTTCTTCTGTCAAATCCGGCAGCAGGGCCTCCGCCATCTCTGACTGGGCATGGGCCTTTACAAGCTGGGATGTTCTCTTATGCAGAATGTTCACATGGGTATTTCCCCGGCCCACCATTATGGTGCGGATAACCAGATCGTAGATAGCATCCCCGATATAAGCCAGCACCAGAGGCGAATAGCTGCGGATATCCGCCTGCTGCATACCGAATTTTCCTAAAATATATTCATTTATGCCCTTTTCCATTTTACCCCTTCTCTGGTATCTTCCAGAATAATCCCCTGCTCCAGCAGGATTCCGCGGATTTCGTCTGCTCTGGCAAAATTCTTTTCCTTCCGGGCTGCCTGGCGTTCTGCAATGAGCCGCTCAATTTCCTCATCCAGGATTTCTTCTTTCTCCTCCAGGACAATGCCCAGAATACCGCATAACTGCTCCATTCTCTGAGAAAGCTGCTCCAGAAGTTCCCGCGAGGAGGTTTCATCTGCTTTCGTATTGATATATTTTACCAGCTCAAAGACGGCAGAAATTCCGTCCGCAGTATTGAAATCGTCATCCATGGCATTCTCAAATTTTTCCACAAATCTGCCGCTTTCTTCCAGAATTGCTTTTTCCGAATCTGTCATCTGCTCCGTTCGGGCATTTTGGGACAGATGTTTCAGGTTTGAGGCACCGTTGCGGATTCTTTCCAGGCTGTTTTTGGCTGCTTCCATCAAATCCGCACTGAAATTCAGAGGGCTTCTGTAGTGGGCGCTCAGCATGAAAAACCGCAGTACCTGCAAATCATATTTCTCGCTGATTTCCCGTACCGTAAAGAAATTGCCCAGTGATTTTGACATTTTTTTATTGTCGATATTCAAAAATCCGTTATGCAGCCAGTATCTGGCAAATATTTTACCGTTGCAGGCCTCGCTCTGGGCAATCTCATTCTCATGATGAGGAAAAATCAAATCTTCGCCGCCTGCGTGGATGTCAATTTCCTCGCCCAGATATTTTCTGGACATAACGGAACACTCAATATGCCAGCCCGGCCTTCCCTGGCACCAGGGAGACTCCCAGTAAGGCTCTCCTTCTTTTTTGGGCTTCCACAGCACAAAATCCAGCGGATCTTCCTTTTCTTCTCCGGTGACTTTAATATCCCGGTGGCCTGCCTGCAGGTCATCCAGATTCTTATGGGACAGCTTGCCATATTCTTCGAATTTGCGGGTACGGAAGTAAACGGTCCCGTCTGCCGCCGGATAGGCAAATCCTTTTTCAATCAGGTTGGAAATCATTTCCAGCATACCATCTATCTCCTCCGTTGCAAGAGGGTGTGTGGTTGCCGGTTTTACGTTCATGGCCTCCATGTCTTTTTTGCACTCAGCAATATAACGCTGAGAAATTTCCTGGGCGGTAACTCCTTCCTCCAGCGCTTTTTTGATAATCTTATCGTCCACGTCCGTAAAATTGGACACAAAGTTCACTTCATAGCCCTTGTATTCCATATAGCGCCGCACCGTGTCAAACACAATCATGGGCCTTGCATTTCCAATGTGTATCAGGTTATACACGGTTGGGCCGCACACGTACATTTTTACCTTTCCTTCTTCCAGAGGAATAAATTCTTCCTTCTGTCTGCTCAGGGTGTTGTATACTCTCATAAGTTCTTCCTCCTGGTTATTTTCCGTTCTTATTTTTCAGTTCCCGCAGTTCCTTTTCCAAATCTATGATTCGGTTGCAGAGGGCGGAATTTTCATGCTGCAGAATGGTAATGTCTTCCATCACCGGATCCGGCAGATGAATCTGGTCCATATCGCTCCTTGGAACCTTGATGTTATCCCGCTTTACAATTCTCCCCGGCACGCCTACCACCGTACAGTTGGGAGGAACCTCCTCCAGCACCACGCTTCCCGCACCGATTTTGCTGTTTTCTCCTATGGTAAAGGAGCCGATAATCTTGGCTCCGGCACTGACCATCACATTATCGCACAGGGTAGGATGACGCTTGCCCGTCTCCTTTCCCGTACCGCCCAGAGTCACTCCCTGGTAAAGGGTTACATTGTCTCCGATAATGGCTGTCTCACCGATAATCACACCGCTTCCGTGGTCAATAAAAAATCCTTTTCCTATGACTGCCCCCGGATGAATCTCGATTCCGGTCTTCCTGGCTGCTTTCTGGGAAATTCTTCTGGCCCGGAAATAATGGCCCCGCAGATACTGTCTGTGAGCCTTTCGGTAGCTTATCATCACCCGAAAGCTGGGATAAAGCAGCACCTCCCAGGGAGACTTTATGGCAGGATCCCGCTCCCGGATAACTTCAAATTCTTCTTTCACATGCTTCCAGAATCCCATTTTCTGTCTGTTTTCCTTTCTGTCAGGATAACTCCATCTGGGTGCCCGTATACAATCGAGCAGGGGTATGCACTTCTCCGCTGCTCGCTGCGCCGGGCGTCCGTCAGCTTTAGCTGACATATTTCCTCCGGACGCCCGTGTGCATAAAAAGCGGATAATCCATCTCACTAAGAGACGAAATTATCCGCGGTTTCAGCCGGTTCACAGATTTCTGTTCTCTTCCTGTTAGTTTATGCAGAAACCTCCTGTTTGTCAATAGAAAAGTCATACCCATTCCCGAAAATCCAGATAAATATCCTGCAACAGTTCCAATGCCAGCTCAGAAATATCCAGTTCCGGCAGTTCTCCCCTGTCCGGGATTCTTTCCAGCTTTCCTCCGTCTGCGTTCAGCGTAATCCGGAAACATCCGCAGTTGGCTTTCACCGCAGAATCCCTGACCTTCACCGCAAAAGACCAGGCGCGTTCGCTTTTCAACATGGAGACCAGGGTTTCCAGACTGGCGATACGCACCATCATCCGTGGTCTGCTGAACGAAATTTCACAGCCTGGCAACGCTTTTTCACAGAGGGTTCTGAGTTCCTCCGGTTCTGCCGGAAAGGCCTGCAACAGTTCTTTTATCTCTGCAGCAGGCCTTTCTGCCCCTTCCATTCCATACACAAGGATTCCCCGGATGTTCCCCGGCGAAGTCAGGAAAAGAACTCCGCCCTGTTCAGCCTGGGTTTCCGCCAGCAGACGCTGATAATATGCCCTGTCCCGGACTGCAAATATCTGGCTGTTTCTCTGCAGAATACCGTTGGACAGCTTTACCAGTTTCGGAATATCTGCTTCCCCGGCTTTCCGGACTTCCAGTCCCCGTATTGTTTCTGCGGACCTCCGGACTTCCGGCTTCCGTACCGTTTCTGCGGACCTCCGGACTTCCGGTTTCCGTACCGTTTCCGCGGACTTCCGGACTTCCGCTTCCGCAGCTTTCAGATGGGGTTCCGCCCGGAACATTTCCCATTCGTTCTGTTTCGGCACAAATACAAATCCCTGGCTTTCATAATAAGCCGGGTCTGCAGGCAGAAGTATGGCAAAGGGACATTTCTGCTGTTCCAGATCCTGCAGCAGGCGGTTCATCAGCCGCCTCATCTTTCCCTGCCTGCGGCAGTCCGGCCAGGTTGCCACTGCTACGATATAGGGTATCTGCTGCCTGACTCCGCAGATTTGGAAGGTATAGGGATTCAGATGAATCATCACCTGAATCCTGCCCTCTTCTTCCATTACCAGAATACGGTTGTCTGCTGTCTTCCACTGATAATAATAGTCCACAAAAGCACCGGAATCTTCCGGAAAAGCCCTTTCATATAATGTTCTGGTCTGCTGTTTTTCCGTCTGTGCCAGATAACGTATGGTCTCCATTATCTGCTGCCCTCCGAAAGTTCCGCCTGCCTGCCGCACCCGCCGCAGTCCCCGCAGGTTCTGCCGCTGTCATATACAGCCGCGCTGCTCTCATACAAACCTGCCAGCATACAGACAGCCTGGGCGGAAATCCCTTCCTCTCTGCCGGTAAATCCAAGTCTTTCTTCGGTGGTTGCTTTTATATTAATCTGATTTCCGGCAATCTGCAGGGTATGGGCAACGTTTTGCTCCATCTGCTCTATATAGGGGCGCAGCTTTGGCTTCTGGGCAATGATGGTAACGTCAATATTCTCCACCACATATCCTTCCTGCTGCAGCAGTTCGCCTACACGGGCCAGCAGTTTCAGACTGGAAATCCCCTTATAAGTATCATCCGTATCCGGAAAATGCTTTCCGATATCTCCAAGGGCCGCCGCTCCCAGCAATGCATCCATTACGGCATGTACCGTCACATCTGCATCGGAATGGCCGTCCAGCCCCATGGAATGAGGGATTTCCACGCCGCCCAGTATCAGTTTTCTGCCTTCTTTCAATCTGTGCACATCATACCCTGTCCCGACTCTCATATATGTTTCCGATTCTCCTTTACTAATTTCCTTCGTATGTAATAAGACTTTCCACATCGTAACCGGATAATTTTTCTTTTCCTTTTAATCCGGCCAGTTCCATCACAAAGCAGATTTTCACTACTTCTCCGCCTAACTGCTCAATCAGGCCGATAATAGCTTCAATGGTTCCTCCCGTTGCAATCAGATCGTCGATAATCACCACTTTCTGACCGGGCTTTATGGCGTCTTTGTGCATTTCAATGACCGCACTTCCGTATTCCAGAAAATATTTTGCTGAAATGGTCTCGCAGGGGAGCTTGCCCTGTTTGCGCACCGGCACAAAACTTTTATGGGCTTCATAGGCCACCGGCACGCCGAAAATAAATCCTCTGGATTCCGGCCCCACCACCACGTCGTATTCCACGTCTTTCAGGCTTTCTGTCAGACCGTCGATGGCAAGATGAAGCCCGTCCGCATCCTGCAGGATACTGGTCACATCCCGGAAAATAATCCCCGGTTTCGGAAAATCAGGTATACTTCTCACATAGTCTTCTAATTTTTTCATTTTGGGTTCCTCCAATCCTTCCTCTTATGGTTTTCAGACTTTTATGAGTTCCCGTGCACACTGCAATGCAGCCTCCACAGTATCATCCATATCGTAATATTTATACTGTCCCAGCCTTCCGCCGAATATTACGTTTCCTTCCCGGCAGGCAAGCTCTCTGTACTTTTCATAAAGTCTGATATTTTTTTCATCATTCATGGGGTAATATGGCTCGTCCCCTTTGTGCCAGCTCTGAGGATATTCTCTCGTAATCACAGTTTTAGGCTGCGTCCCGTATTCAAAATGCTTATGCTCAATAATTCTGGTGTAAGGAATCTCATATTCCGTATAATTAACCACCGCATTGCCCTGATAATTTTCTTCTTCCAGAACTTCTGTCTCAAATCGGAGAGAGCGGTATTCCAGTTCTCCGAAACAGTAATCAAAATATTCATCTATCATACCCGTATAGATGATGGTTTCCGCCATATCCTGATAATATTCCCGCTTTTCCAGAAAATTTTCCTGAAGGCGCACTTCCGTTCCTTCCAGCATCCGCTCAATCATCCCCGTATAACCTCCAATGGGAATGCCCTGATAATTATCGTTAAAATAATTATTATCATAGGTAAACCGCACCGGAAGACGTTTGATAATAAAAGCCGGAAGTTCTGCTGCCCGCCTGCCCCACTGTTTTTCCGTATAACCTTTCACCAGCCTGGTATATACGTCTGTCCCCACCAGATTAATGGCCTGTTCTTCCAGATTCTTCGGATGTTCCACTGCATGGGCCCGCTTCTGCTCTTCGATTTTTGCCTTCGCTTCCTGGGGCGTCACCACACCCCACAGCTTATGGAATGTGTTCATATTAAACGGCATATTGTATATTTCGCCTTTATAATTTGCCACCGGCGCATTGGTATAGCGGTTAAATTCTGCAAATTTGTTCACATATTCCCAGACTTCTCTGCTGGAAGTGTGGAAAATATGAGCGCCGTATTCATGCACCTGAATGCCTTCCACCTCTCTGGTATAAATATTTCCGGCAATATGTTCCCTTTTGTCAATCACAAGACATTTTTTCCCTGCCTTTTTTGCTTCCTGTGCAAAAACCGCACCGAACAGTCCCGCACCCGCAATTAAATAATCATACGTTTTCATTTTCTCTCCTTATTACAAATCTCCGTATCCTTATTCAGTATAGTATACACCGGCCATTTATACAAGAATTTTTTCTTTTTGAGCTTCTTCGTCTCTTATCGTCACATTTTCTGTAGAAATCTCTGTTTTTTGCGGGAAAAATGTCGGAAATTTCCCATTTCTTTCCACAATTTTAACACCCAACCGGCGGCTGTTCTGGTATAATAAAAATGAGGTGATTACATGGCAGTTAGCAATATTCTCAAAAGCGATAATATGGAACTGTTAGAAAAATTACAAACGGAAAACCGGCTTTTACTGGAAGAAAATAAAAAACTAAACGACACAGTGGGCTGGATGCACGACACCATCTGGCGTCTGGTCCGCAAGCAACGTACAGAAAATTCATAATAATCCCAGGGCCCGGCCGGGCAAAGGACAGGCCGGGCCTGCTGCCGGGAAGACCGGCTAATCTTCTCTTTTCTTCACCAGCACAATTTTCGTAATCCCATTGCTGGAATCATCTTTCCTGGTCTGAAGCTCCGGAAAAGATTCAATGAGCTTTCCAAATTTATGATATCCGTAATTCCGGCAGTCAAAATCTGAATACATTTTCTGAATCATATTTCCAAGTTCTGACAGATACATCCATCCGTCCTCGTCTGAATTCTCATCCAGAAGAGAAATTACCATTGCCTTGATGGATTTCAGATTGGTAATAGGCTCCGCGTCTTTCACCGGCGGTTTCTCCGGCTCCGCATTTTTCCCATTCTGTCTTCTCCCTCGCTCCGGAGGAGCCGCTTTTGGCTCAGGGCTGGTGTTTTTGGGCTGCGGATTATTATTTTTATACAAAACATCCAGTGTTTTAAACTGTTCGCAGGCCCGGACAAAAGGAGTGGGCGTCTTGCTTTCTCCCATACCAACCACGCGCTTTCCCGATTCCCGCAGCCGCATGGCCAGCCTGGTAAAATCGCTGTCGGAAGATACCAGAATAAAACCGTCTACCGGACTGGTATACAGAATATCCATGGCGTCAATAATCATGGCTGAGTCAGAGGAATTTTTCCCTACCGTATAATTATACTGCTGAATGGGTGACAGGGAATTTTCCAGCAGGGAATCCTTCCAGGAATTTTTGGAACTGGAAGTCCAGTCACCGTATATCCTTCGTATTGTGACATTTCCCAGCGTCTGGGCTTCTTTTGTGACAATTTCAATATACCTGGAAGATACATTGTCCGCGTCAATTAATAAAGCGTACTTCTTTTCATCATCCATCTTACCTCTCCTTTTGCGCTGTCATTTCATGCAGGCAATTGCGAAACTATTAAATTATCAAAATTTCATGTACAATTCCTACACTTTCTATGAAATATTTTCATCATACAAAAAGGCCGAAATGCCGGACGCACCGAACATTCCAGCGAGCCTTTGACTACGAAAGAGCATGTCAGCAAAGGCTTCCATTCTCTTTTAAGTCTCGCTTCCATGGTGCTGAAATGCATTTCTCACCTTTTGTATGAGAAAATATTTACATTCGAATTTTTTAAATTGCACATGAAATTGGTACAATTATTGAGTTTCGCAATTACCTGTGTCATTTCATGGAAGCACTGATTTAATCAGCGCTTCCTCAGGCTCCATTATAATACTTTCTTCCTTCAGGCACAATCACCCAATGGAAAAAGAATAAATTTTCTGTTTCTGCACATACTATACCGAGGTGATTATATGGCATCCTATGTAGCTCCCGGTTTACGGGATCAGTTTGACACACTGTCGTCAGAACTGCAGGACTGCATTCTGGCGCGGAACGTTCAGTTAAATACCCTTCAGGACCTGATTCTTGTTCTGGAAGAAATCGTCAGAGAAGGGGAAGGCTGATATGTCCGTAAAAAAGAATGCGCTGTGCGCATTCTTTTTTACGATTTAATGGTCATACAGTTGCCAAGCTGAGCCATGGCTTCTCTGACCGGACGGCGCAGTTCTTTCTCCTGTGCGCTGCTGATAAGCTCAAAAGTACTGTACAGTCCCGTAATCTGCTGATCCAGTTCATACAGGTCTTCCCGTCTGTTCCGGTGGCTGTTTTCTTCCCTGAGCCTGTGTTCCACTTTTTCTTTCAGATACTCTGTTTCAATATTTATCATATGGTATCTCCTCCTGCCCTCTGATCGTTTAAAATGTTCCATCAATAGTATGTACTGAATTCTTTTTTTCATGCTATAATAAAAAGGAATCCTGCAATAACTGTGTTTTTATATAAGATGGAGGATATATTTATGAAACGTTTTTCTTTCCTGTTCCTGCTGATGTTGTCCTGTCTGCTCTTTCCCGGCTGCGGAGGCAGTCAGCCGGAAAAAGCACCCGCATCTGCAAAAAAGCATCCGGCTGCAGACCAGTTCAGAAGCCCTTCCACCTCTGTCCCGTCAGAAGAAATTGATACCGGTTTTTCTTCACCGGAACTGGATGTTCTGGACGGAATAAAAGTGAAACAAAAAGATTCGGCGGTAGAGCTGAATATTCCCGCCGATTTCCTGGGCCCGGTCACTCAGGAGGATTTGGAGCAGATTGCTTCTGACGCCGGCTACCCCTATGCCGCTTTACATGATGACGGCAGCGTCACCCTGCGCATGAGCCAGCAGCAACATCTGGATTTGATGGAAGGTATGGCAGATTTTATCCGTGAAGGACTGGAGGATATGACTGCTTCGGAAGAATATCCCAGATTCCGGGAAATCAGTACAAATGAAAATTTTACAGAATTTACCGTCCTCCTTTCTTCGGAAAAGCTGGAAACATCAGATTCTTATTCCGCCATGACGTTTTTTATGTACGGAAAACTCTATGGCGCCTTCTCCGGAGAAGATACGGAATCTGTACATGTGGAGTATGTCAGCCAGGATTCCGGACAGGTTATCCGAGCCTTCGATTCTTCTGATGTACAGGAGTGAGCGGATTGCCCGGCAACAGATTTCCTCTCCGCGAACTGCGCATCTCGCCCGGAGGGTTTTATTTTACAGGAAATACTATGTCACGCTAATGTGCGAAAGTGTTTCCTGTAAGAATCGAGCAGGGAAGAGCTATCTTCCTCTGCTCGCCGCGCGACCCGTGCGCCGCATAGCGGCATGTCTTCGCTGCACGGAGCTGTGCAGAACAAAGTGGGCAATCCCACTTCAACTTCCCTGCCCCTCAGTCTTGAGGGGATTGCACATTTTGTCGCGCCGAGTGCGGTCACGTAGTGACATCTTCCATTCGCACGAGTGCGCATAATGGTTTTATCTTACAGGAAGACACTTTCACGCTTTAGCGTGGCAAGGTCTTTCCTGTAAGATAAAAAAACACTACCGATTCATCATTCGGTAGTGAACTTATATAACTGATATTAAAAATAGCGGAAGAGGGATTTGAACCCCCGACACCACGGGTATGAACCGTGTGCTCTCGCCAACTGAGCTATTCCGCCACAACCATAAATTCTGTGAAGAATCACAAAATGGGACCTACAGGGCTCGAACCTGTGACCCTCTGCTTGTAAGGCAGATGCTCTCCCAGCTGAGCTAAGATCCCATGGTTGTCTGCAGTCTTGACTGCCGACTGCTTGACTATTATAATACGATATGAAGACAAATGTCAAGAGGTTTTTACAATTTTTTTGTAACAGTTCAGACATCGCCAAAATTATGAGCGAATCATGCTGGCATGAAGGAGCTCATAATGACGGCGATGAGCGGAACGCCCCTTAAGCCTCAGACAGGAGCTGCGTCAGCAGTGAATAGCCTGCTTGCAGGCGGTCTGTGGCCTGTCTGAGGGGCGTGGACTGAACTGTTATCACATGGAGGATTTTTTATGAATGCAAAAAGAAAGTTTCAACTGGTCGCCCTGGATTTGGACGGTACGTTGTTCAACTCTGAAAGCCAGGTTTCCGATGAAAACAAAGCTGCTATCCGGGAAGCCGCCCGCCGGGGCATTACTTTTGTGATATCCACCGGACGTCCTTACAGGGGACTTCCTCTGGAACTGATGACCGAACTTGGCATCCGGTATGCCATCACCACAAACGGAGCCGGTATTTACAAGGTTCCGGAAAAAGAATGTCTGTTTGAAAACTGCATGTCTGCCAGCCTGGCAGCCGATATTGTGGAAGAACTGCTGAACTTGGAAATTCACATGGATTTGTTCATCCATGGCGACGCCTATACCCCCGAACAGTGCCGGGAAACCTTTCTGAAAATAGACAGTCTCCCGGATTCTCTGAAACAATACATTCTCTCCACCCGTGAAAGTATCCCGGATATGGTTTCTTTTCTCCGGGAACATCAGGCTCCCGTCCAGAAGCTCACCTTAAATTTTCTGACAGACCTCGACGGGAACTACACAGACCGGGATAATGCCATCCGGATTCTGGAGCAGTATCCGGACATCAGCTATCTTTCCGGCGGCTACGGCAATCTGGAATTTACCGGAACAGGCATCTCCAAGGCCAGAGGTCTGTCACTGCTGTGCAGTTACCTGGATATTTCAATGGAACACACCATTGCCTGCGGAGACAGCGAGAACGATTTGGACATTATGAAAGCTGCAGGACTGGGCGTGGCCATGGCAAATGCTCCGGAAGAAATTCGCAGCCAGGCTGACGACGTCACTTTGAGCAACGACCAGCATGGAGTAGCCGCCATGCTGGAAAAGTGGACAGGCTGAGCTTCGGGAACAGGGATAGCATTTCACCCTTTTTGTAACAGTTCAACCCGTGCCATTCGCAAAACGCACCTGCGGTGCTTCTCCGTTGCGCTGCAACTACTTTTGCTCATGAAAGGGCGCTCCGCTCGTAGCCTGCATTCTGTGCGCATACATGCAGGCATGACTTACACAGAACACAGGCTATGGCTGAACTGTTACTCCTTTTTTCACATTTTTTTCACAAAATATTGACATTTCCAAAGTTATGTTATAAATTATAAGAGACAGGATAAGATGTGACAGTAGCTTTATATATACAGGAAATCATCATCCGTTTTCTGGTTATATGAAAGTTAAAGTTCCTGTCAGAATTTAATCAGGAAAGGAATGTACATTATGAGAGAAGGAAAAAAATGTAACAAAATTGTAAGTCTTGTACTTGCAGCAGTTATGATGGTTTCCGTATTTGCTGTGGCAACTCCTCAGCAGGTGGAAGCAGCAGAAGATTTGAGTTTTAACGGTAAGGGAACATCTACTGCTACAATTTCAGATGAGGAATGTTGGGGTGCAACCAAAGAAGCCAATTTTATCAAATTCAAATCTAACGTAACCGGTTATATTACCATCAAGATATCAAATAACAGTTCCGTTGTTTCCGGCGGTGCCTATGGTTATATTACATTTAACAAAAGCAAAACTTCTGCTCTTGGCCAGACCCGTGAATATTTCGATACCAGCGAATCAGCTACAAGATATTACACACGGACCTATGGAGTAAAAAAAGGAAGCACCTATTACTTCAAAGTAGAGAGCATGGGCGGTGTAAAGGTTAAAGCAACTGTGACTTCTCTTAAGAAAGGTTCCAATACTTCCAGGGGGAAAGCAAAAACGCTGAAAGAGGGAAAAACTGCAACGGGCGTTATTATCGCAGGCGATAAAACTGTTGACTGGTATAAAATCAAACTGACCAAAAAGCAGAAATTAAAATTAACTTACAGTGCTAAAACAAACGGTGCTGTTTTATCTTCAAGCGGTACCTCTATTTATTATAACAATGGAATTAAATTCACTCTTTGCGCAAGCAATGGTAAACCATTTGTATCGGGAAGCAATAACTATGACCTGGCAAACCTGAAAGTTTCAAAAGATTCCACTTCCTATTACATTGAGGAAACCAGAAATGGAATACCTACTGGCAGAACTTTTGGTATTGACCCTGGTACTTACTATGTAAAAGTAGAACGTTATAATAAAACTTCTTCCGGATATTATACCCTTAAGTGGAAATAAAAACTTTACATAATGCTAACCACTTTTTCACAACATAAAAAAACCATTATAACCAAAGAAGCGTTCCGTCTGTGATATTCATGGACGGAACGTTTCTTTTTTCAACTGTAAATTATAACTTATTGTGTCGGATGTCCTTGAAGCCTGGAAATGCCCGAATGTCCACTTTATTCCCACGAGCAATGGGCCATGCAGCTGCGCCTGCCGGATATTTGACGAATTATTAAATTTTTCAGGCATATATATCTCCATCATCTTTTCATCAGATACCCCTTCGCCTCTTCTTCCATAAGTCCATATTTCTTCATAAGCACTGTCTTTATTTCCCCATCTCCATGACCGAATTCCCGGAGGGCTTCCACTGTTCCCCGAATCCCTTCTGTTCTTTCTTCCATTCTTATCTTCGCTTCCCTCATTTGTATCTGGGGCTCCATGATCTCCATCAGCGTTTCAAACATATCTTCATCCCCTTTCCAGGTTTCTATCTTCTTACGATTTGCCTCCAGCATGACTTTCAGCACCGAATCTGCCAGTTCTCTTTCTTCTTTTCCTTCCAGCAGTTTTATCGTAACAATTCAGCCATAGTCTGTATTCTGTGCAAATCATGCCTGCATGAATGAGCACAAAATACAGACTATGAACGGAACGTCCCTTAAGCCGCAGACAAGAGCTGCGTCAGCAGCGGACAGCCTGCCTGGCAGGCGGTCTGTGGCCTGTTTAAAGGGGCGTGGGCTGAACTGTTACGTTTTACCTGGTACTTTTTCCTGCTGTCTCTTTTTCCACTTTTCCGGACAATGCCCTCAGCCAGGTATGCTTTTCCACATCCAGCTCTCCTGTTACCACAATCTGCGTGGGAAACAGCACATTTCCTTTCACCTGATAGATTCCCTCACAGGATTTTAACAGCTCGTGTCCATGTTCCCGGAAATACCGGAACAGTCCTTCCGGCCTTTTCTCCCGAACAAAAGTGATGGTAATATCATAGGCTTTTCGCTCATCCAGGCTTTTTCCATAGGATTTGTACAGCCCGGCATAAGCTGTTACCTTATAAAAGGTGTCCACATCCAGATGGTCTTCCGGTGATTTATATTCCAGAAGGTTGTGGCCGCGGAAAACTTTCCGATTTCATTCCTGATTTCTTCCGTCTTTTCCTTTCGGATAATCAGTACGTCTACTTCCAGCGGCTTTGTGTTCAGGTTGTATTCACTCTGAATCAGCAGGTTCTCCCGATTCTGCTTCAGCTCCAGGGTGATTGCCGCCACAAATCCCGGATGCCACTGCACTTTTTTATTTTTCATCTATGTAGTTATGTGAAATTCTCTCTCAGGCACAGAATTCTCTCTACTGCCATTATAACGGGTCCGTGTGACTTTATCAATTGTTTTGACAGAAAAACGACTATGAAATCAGAATCATCTCCCACTTCATAGTCATTTTCATAATGCTTTTATTATTTTGCTGTTTCAATATCAATTCTTTCATCTTCTGAAAAAATAACTGCAAAGCATGTACCTTTTCCTGCTTTCTTTTTCTGCTTAAAGCGTGCGATATAATTGGCAAGAGAATTATATCGTGAACCACGCCCCGGATCACCTCTGACTACTGCATCCCCATCCAGAATTGCACCAATTGCACAGCACATTCCATCCAGATTGGCCATTAACGCACCATCTATGGCAGTAATTCCCATTATCATCCCATCTTCCTGCTCCATGAGTTGAAATGCTTTCACCTTATGTAATCTGTTCAAACCGGCCAGACGTTCTATTTCATCCTTCAAAGATCTTTCATCTATAAAAACCACAGATGTTCCGTGAGGTTGCCTGGAAAGTTTTTCTATAATCTTCTTAATATTCTCTCTTTTACCATCGTCAAGGTCCATTTTATTCAGTTTTTGAATATGTTCCGGCTCTGCCTCTCCCAACGCCGGAAACTGATATTCTCCGCCTCGATACCAAAGTACATCTTTCCCTTCTATAATAACTTTCCAGTTCAAATGTCCCTGAAAGTGAATACATACCCTCGCAATCTTTTCACAATCTTCCTGTCCGGCAATCTTCCGTATTACATATTCCTTCATTGATACCAAAATTCCCTGACCATCATGAGCCGCTTCCATCAGTTTTCTTACAGTTCGCAGATTTTTCTCTGAGAGCTTATATTTTTCTTCCCATTTTTCATCTGAACTATCGCCTTCCAGCCGAACACATGGCACATCTGAAAAAGTATCATCCGGAATAAAATATAACCTTGTGTTCAATGGGCGTTTTTCATAAAGCCGGGAAGATATCTGCACTAACAACTGCCAGGGAGGAAGTTGATTCTTCTTAAGTATCTTTTTTACACATTCATTTCGCAGCTTTTCACCATCCTGGATAAATCCAAAAAAATACTCTCTTCTTCTGTCACTTAGCTCTTTTCCTTTTATCCATTCGGAACTTATGGATTCCAATCTCTCAATATAAAGATAATCTGTAAATTTTTCCTGTAATTCATCCAATACCAGTTCTGCCAGTGCCATCGCTGCTTCAGACGTCCCCTTTGCCAGAAACAACCAACAGACCGCTTTTTCCTTTCCCCAGCCCTGAACACGGGAATCCTTTAAAACAGATGTTTTCTCAGCCAGTATTTCATCCCCTTCTTCAAAGCCTGTTATACTATCATTGCTTTTTTCTCCACAAAGTACATATATCTTAATTTTTCCCTTTAATTCCGAAAAGTTTTTTTCCAAAAGAAATACTGCATATCTGCAAATATTCGGTTCATATATTTGCCTTCCTGTTTTTTCCATAATCCTTCTCCCCGGCTAATCCTCTCATCTTTTCAGTCACGACATTCCGATAATCAAATATATATTTCTGTACTCCCAAAATAAATGTTTCAATATTATTTTCCCGCTGCAATTTATATACATCTATCAGTTCTTTTTGTTGAAACCTTTTTTCCATATTATTACGTCCTTCAAAAGTTTTTCTGCATACAGATAAATACATTCCCAATTCCTGCAGAACAAATGCATCATACAGGATATTCACAGCACTCTTTTTATAATCAGCTATTTCAGGAAATTTTGTCTGAGATTCTTTCTCATAAAAATACTCCTCTAAAAACTTGCCTATACTATTTTTAAACTTAACGACTCTCTCATCACCAGATTCATTGATTTTCTGCAGTTCCTCGCGGCTCCAGTAATATCTCAAATCATCCCCTGATTCTGTCATACAATAAACAACCAATGCGCATCTTACCAACGCTTTTGTATTCACAATATCAACACGTCCCTGGTCTGAGTTGCTTTGAATAACAGAATCCAGATAATCAAACATGGAAAGCCGCAGCGTTAAAATTCCTATCACATCTGCCACACATTCCTTGAAATTCTCTATGAGCAAGTCCATAGACGCTGATAAATTCGTCATGGTCTTATTCCAGGGAGACTCCGTAAGCCATTCATTCGTAATTTTCTGAATTTTTTCCTCAGCCTTTTTCGTTCCTGCTCTGCATTTTTTGAATCAGATTTCTCCAGCGTTCTCATAAATATATCTTCCAGAAGATAAGAAAACAGTTCTTCTGATTCTTCCAGAATTTCTTTCATACTCTCCTGCAGTAACAGATTCAGTATACTGCTATATACCCCGTATTTTTCCAGTTCTTCTTCCATTTTTTCTATTTCTTTTTCTGATATGCCCAGATACCTGCTCTGTATATAATCCCTGCTTTTCTGCTGTCCCATCTTTTTCTGTAAACGAACTTCTACTACTTTTTCCAGTCCCTTCCAGTATTCTTCCGGAATTTCTTCCAGCCGCTCTCCCTGAAGGGAAATCCTGTAATAACGAATAGTAATTTCCATCGTCATTTTCCATGGAATTCAAATATTCTTTCAGATTATAAATATAGGCGTTATAAAATGCATTCAACTTTACCGGGGTTTGATAAATTCTGATATTATAATCCAAAGACTGTGTAAATTGCCGATCGGATTTTACCGAATTCTGCGCATATAAACTGATTCCTTTGAACAAATCATAAAAAGATTCAAATAACTTATCCTTTTCCTCTATTGTACATGCCTTTTCCATAATATTTTTTACCATATGCAAGGGCATAAGCAATGTTCGGAATACATAATCTGAAAAAGAAGTCGTTTCAAATCTCTGCAATACATTCAATGTCTGATACAAATCCTTCTTCAGATTGTGACAACGCACACAATCCGTACTATTAATTAATTTCATCTCACCAAATGCATTACGCAGCATACTGCTTAAACTTCCGGAATCCGCCTGCTTTTTATCTGATTTCGGCGCACTGGTAAATGTTTCATGTACCGCTTTTTCCCTCTGATTAGGATTTCCTATAATAGTGGTCACTCCTGTCAGGCAATTTTGATAAGTATAGCGTCATCCCAAAAACTTCCTTCCCAACTTCCGTCTTTCTCGCTCCGAAATCCATAGATTACCTGTTCCTGACACTTTCCTGTCATCAGGGTACTCCGTTCTACAGAATATTCCCATAACTTTTTTTAATCAATCGTTCCGTCTGAAAAAAGATTTTTCCCTACTGAAATACCGTCGTAATAACCATAAGAAAGATAGTCCCAGTCCTGATGAACCTCTCTTGACGGCGGAAGAAAATCATTGTGTAAAACAAATGGCCTGCAAATATTATACATATATACTACCCTCTTTATTGTACTTTATAAATTTGTCCTATGGCATAAAAAGAAAGGACCCTGTCTCAGAATAATAAGGGTCCTTTCCGTCAAATACTTCTTATATAATCACCAAATGAATCGTAATTTTTTAACTTTGTTTCATCTTGTATGCATTTTTTGTCAAACTGTCAATTAAAACATATTTTGCCGCATTCTTTTTGTACATTATATGCAAATTTCCCTTCTGAATATACGTATTTTTTATATATTTTCCCGCTATACCCTTCTGTAATTTCCAACAATCATCGTTAATTTTCTGATTTTTTTATTTAAAATACGCCACGCCGCTCTCGAACAGCTTCATATCCTGTTCTCCATAGATATTCACTGCCACGCTTCTGCCCCGGCGTTCGGAATGAGCCATTTTACCCAGAACCCTGCCATCAGGGCTGGTAATTCCTTCAATGGCCATATAAGAACCGTTGATATTCCATTCTTCGTCCATGGTGGGCTGTCCTTTTTCATTCACATACTG
>Ga0137307_101020_pt1 | contig 28678 bp, 21 predicted proteins | sample NAcewD2O_March_2_FD_97180 | JGI IMG/M metagenome (GOLD analysis project Ga0137307, IMG submission 97180) | Mouse cecal microbial communities from Vienna, Austria - N-Acetylglucosamine amended D2O_March | ecosystem: Host-associated > Mammals > Digestive system > Large intestine > Cecum | place... | reverse complement strand
TTGCTTCATCCGCACCCTCCATAATTCTGACCAGATAATCTTTCAGGACTTCCGACTGATAATTTTCCGGAATATCCGCGCCATAGAAAATAACAGGATCACGCCATCTTCCAGTGCCTGATATACAGTTGTATATCCTTCGATTTTGCCGTATACCGCCCCTGCCGCCGTCTGCAGCCGGATCAGGCTGGTATCCTCCGGGATGGATCCGGACAGATTTTTGATGGTGCAGAAGTGACCGGAGATCCTGATCTGACCTGTCAGTTCTGTGCCATCCGGAAATTTCATGTTTTTCATCCTTTCTTTTTTGAATTTAGGTTTAATGTATTAAAAAAGAGCCTTTTGGGCCCTGATTTTTCGATTTTAGGTTTAATTTTCCCGGTTTTGTTCCGTTTTTTAACAGTTTGGTCCCCTCTGGCTCTGTAATATAGTAATATAGTTTAGTTAAACACTCCGGTCAAGTTACGTCATTCCTCTTCCTCTCATACATTAATATAACGAGTAAGATATGTGCGCTCAGTGTCTCTCTACGTCCGGTTTCGCAAAATCACATTTTTTCAATGTGCCGTCTGGTTTATATCCGGTAAAACTCCACAGGATATGTTTCTGAGAGTGCCGCTTTACAAACACAGACGCAGAAAACCTTTAAGCGTACATATACGATAATGGGAGGTATCACATGAACCATAAACCAGTGATCGCGCTGGCGGGCAATCCCAATGTGGGAAAAAGCACGGTGTTTAACGAGCTGACCGGGCTGCGGCAGCACACCGGCAACTGGCCGGGAAAAACGGTGGCCTGCGCCAGAGGGGAATTTACCCGGAACGGAAAAACCTATACGCTGGTGGACCTGCCCGGCACCTATTCTCTTATGGCACACTCTGCCGAGGAGGAAATCGCAAGAGACTTTATCTGCGAAGAACATCCTGACGCCGTTATCATTGTCTGCGACGCCACCTGTCTGGAACGAAACCTGAACCTGGCGCTGCAGATCCGGCAGATGACCGGCCGGGGAATCCTGTGCGTCAATCTGTGCGACGAAGCGCGGCGAAAGGGAATTGACGTCGATTTTAATATGCTGTCCGATTTGCTCCGGATGCCTGTCGTATCATGCAGCGCATCGGCAAAAGAGGGAATGGAAGAACTGGCGGCGGCGGCTGTCCGAATGTGTGAAACACCCTGCAAAAACAGTGCCCTTCCCCTGCTCCCGGACGAACAGGCGGCAGTCTCTTTTATCCGGGAAGCCGAAGAAATCTCTGCCCGGGCCGTATCTCAGAATCCCGGCGGCAAGCGCCGCTTTGACCACCGGATCGACCGGTTGGTTACCGGGCCCCGAACCGGCATCCTTCTGATGTTTCTGCTTCTGATGGGAATTTTCTGGCTGACCATTACCGGCTCAAACTATCCCAGCCAGCTTTTGTCGCGCCTGTTTTTCCGGCTCCAGGACGTTCTGATGGATGCTGCCGTCGCCGCCGGAATGCCGGTACTCCTTCGGGAAGCGCTGATCCTGGGCATTTACCGGGTGCTGGCCTGGGTAGTCTCCGTTATGCTGCCTCCCATGGCTATTTTCTTTCCCCTTTTTACGATTCTGGAAGATCTGGGCTACCTGCCCAGAGTGGCGTTTAATCTGGATTATCTGTTTAAGAAATGTTCCGCCTGCGGGAAACAGGCTTTAACGATGTGTATGGGCCTTGGCTGCAACGCCGTAGGCGTCACCGGATGCCGGATCATCGACTCTCCCAGAGAACGGCTGATCGCCGTCCTGACCAACAGCTTTATGCCCTGCAACGGGCGGTTTCCCACGCTGCTGGCGCTGATCACCATCTTTTTCGCCGGCTCCACGGCCGCAGCCGCCTCCTCCCTGGCAGGAGCGCTCCTGCTGGCCCTGCTGATCTGCCTGGGTATCCTTATGACCTTTGGTGTCTCCTGGCTTCTGTCCAAAACGGTCCTGAAAGGTATGCCCTCCTCCTTTACCCTGGAGCTGCCGCCCTATCGGCGGCCTCAAATCGGAAAAATTCTGATCCGCTCCATACTGGACCGCACCCTGTTTGTGCTGGGCAGAGCCGTCGCCATCGCCGCGCCGGCCGGCCTCCTGATCTGGCTTCTGGCAAACACATACGCCGGCGGACAGTCTCTGCTCCAATGGGGAACCGCTTTCTTGGATCCGCTGGGACGGCTTATGGGCATGGACGGCGTTATTCTGATGGCCTTTATTCTGGGATTTCCGGCAAATGAAATCGTAATGCCTATCATTTTAATGTGTTATCTGTCCACCGGGACACTGGTGAGCATCGACGATTATACCCAGCTCAGGCAGATTTTTACGGCCAACGGCTGGACCTGGGTCACGGCCCTGTGTACCATCCTGTTTTCCCTGATGCACTGGCCCTGTTCCACCACCTGTCTCACCATGTGCAAAGAAACCGGCAGTTGGAAATGGACTTTCCTGGGCATTCTGATTCCCGCTTTATGTGGCTTCGTTCTCTGCACCCTGGTCCACGGGATCGCCATGCTGCTGTAAAAAGGATACGTTCTCCTACACCAGACTCTGCAGTCTGACCCTTCCCATATAATATTTGGAAAAAGCGGTCTGAACCAGCCCGCTGCAGTCCGGAATCAGTTTCTTTAAATATTGGGGCAGCACATAGTCAAACTTCGCTTCCAGTACGTGCTGCCCTTCCGGAAGCAGTGGGAATTTCCGATATTCTCCATCCTGAAAATGGGCCGTATCGGCGGATACGGAAATATTTCTGTCCAGCGTAATCCGCACATTGGCAATCGGCTCTACATAAGCGGTCCGCTCATAGTCCACGATGGCTTTCGGCGCAAACATCCTTGTCATCACATCCACGCAGAACCGCTTCAAAAGCGGATCTTCCGTTTTCCAGAACACTTCGTCCGCCCGGCCTTCCATCAGATCCTGATACAGTTCCGGCGGCAGCACACAGCTTTCTTTGCGACACCTGCCATATAACTTTTCTTTATATTCCAGCCGAAGCTGTTCCGGGCAGGCACCGTAATAACGGATCCGGTATTTAAAACGTTTGGGAAGCCCCGCCTCATTTTCTCTCGCGCAGGTATCCTGATAATCGTCAAAATACAGGCTGTGAATTTCATAATTCCCCGACGGCGCACTGTGAATATCTTTTTCCAGAACCGCTGCCAGACGCTGCTCCAAAACCTCCAGTTTTGAGGAACGGCAGATATATTTCCACTCATTCCGATATATTTTATCATTTTTCATCAGCTCAAATTCCTTTTCAGATATTTACGGCATAATTCCTTCCTTTCACAATTTCACACCGTAAGTATAATCGTTTTTCCGCCCCTTTGCAATGATAATCGGATAACAGCGGCTTCGGCGGGATACACTAACAGTATGTCCCGATTCATCGGGACCCCGCCTAGAGGGTTTTTGTATCACAGGGAAGTACATGGGACTTTCCTAGGGCACAAAAAAATCAGTCTGAACAGCAAAAAAACTTTGCTGAACGGACTGATGCGGATGTAAGCAGTCAACCTGTGTACTTTCGGAGTTTTGCAGTACCCGATCCGGAAGTACGTCATATTTGAGTAGTGTCAAGTGGTTTATGAAAACAGCAACGGACCGGACTACAAAATAGTAAGCAGCTAAAGAACACCCGCTAACTATTCTGTATGCATCGCACGTAAGGGTCTAAAAAACAGACCCTAAGTGCTCATAGCAAAGCCCCGGGAGGATTTACAGACGCTTTAGCGGCAGGAAATTCTCCCAGAGCAGGGGGGCTTGGGAGGGGAGTTGCGGAACTAAATTCAAGGAGGTAAAAAATGGATATCATCAACGAACCCTGCACCGCGCAGATTCCGCCGCAGAAGCCGATGGAACTGCCGGGAAAAAACACGGTCTATGAACCTGGTCAGCCTGTCATCGAAATTCCGGGACAGCCTCTTAGGCAGCCGGACCCAGGCCCTGATATCCCGCCGGTTCAGGATCCTCCGGCCAGGCCACTGGTCATGTAGACATTCTGGAGTTATATGTCCGGCAAAATGCGTTTCCGGCCCATTTTGCCGGATGCATCTCAGAAAAAAGGGAGACAGCGGAAGTCAGGGGTTCTCCCCGAATGGCTGTCTCCGTTGTCTCCCAGCTTTCCTTATAAGATGATTGTCGAAGAAACTTCCCGGACAGAACCCGGAAGATGTTCCTTCAAAGTTCAACCAATGAATTTTTTTACAGCAGTCCGCCGATACTTAAGAACAGCGGTGCAAATACCAGAGATACCACTGTCATCAGCTTAATCAGAATGTTGATGGAAGGACCTGACGTATCCTTGAAGGGATCGCCTACCGTGTCGCCTACGACGGCCGCCTTGTGGGCCTCGCTGCCCTTGCCGCCGTGGTTTCCTTCTTCTATGTACTTCTTGGCATTATCCCAGGCGCCGCCTGCGTTGGACATAAAGATGGCCATCAGAACGCCTGTCACCAGCGCGCCGGCCAGCATACCGCCCAGCGCTTCCACACCCAGCAGAATGCCGATTACAAGCGGAGCAGCTACCGCCATCACACCGGGTACCAGCATTTCCTTTAATGCGGCGGTGGTAGAAATCGCCACACAAGACTTGTAATCCGGTTTCGCCGTGCCTTCCAGAATGCCGGGAATGGTTCTGAACTGCCGTCTCACTTCCTCAATCATTTTAAATGCCGCCTTGGACACGCTCTCCATCGTAAAGGCAGAGAACAGGAACGGCAGCATACCGCCTACCAGCAGACCAATAATCACATTGGGTTCCAGAATGCTGATCGCCTGAAGCTGTACCGCTTCCGCATAAGATACAAACATTGCCAGCGCCGTCAGTGCGGCGGAACCGATGGCAAACCCTTTTCCCATGGCTGCCGTGGTATTTCCCACTGCGTCCAGCTTGTCCGTAATCTCACGCACAGACTCATCCAGACCGCTCATTTCGGCAATACCACCCGCATTGTCAGCAATCGGACCGTAAGCGTCTACCGCAACGGTGATGCCGGTGGTGGACAGCATGCCCACTGCCGCCAGGGCAATGCCGTAGAGGCCGCAGGATGCGTAAGCAACCAGAATCCCCACGCAGATCAGCAGAATCGGAACCGCCGTAGACTGCATACCCACGGCAATACCGCTGATAATGGTGGTAGCGGAACCTGTCTCAGACTGCTCGGCAATCTTCTTTACGGAACGATAGTCGCCGGAAGTATAAATCTCCGTCACAACACCGATAATCAGGCCCACAATCAGGCCGACAACCACGGCGATGGCTTCGCTGAAACCGCCAAAGAAAACATTGCTCATCACAAAAGCGGCGATTACCACGATTGCGGCGGAAGAGTAACTGCCTGCTTTCAGCGCCGCATGAGGATTTGAATTCTCTTTTCCTCTTACAAAGAAAGAACCCAGAATCGAAGCCGCGATACCGACAGCCGCCAGAAGAATCGGGAACACCGCGCCCTCTGTTTTCAGCGCCACGGCGCCGAGCGTTACGGCGGAAATCACGGAACCCACATAGCTCTCGAACAGGTCCGCGCCCATGCCTGCCACGTCGCCCACATTATCGCCTACGTTGTCTGCGATAACCGCAGGGTTTCTTGGATCATCCTCCGGGATGCCCGCTTCCACTTTTCCCACCAGGTCGGCACCTACGTCCGCCGCCTTGGTATAAATGCCGCCGCCCACACGGGCAAACAGCGCAATGGAGGAAGCACCCAGGCTGAAACCAAACAGAACGCCTGTGTCATGGGTCAGGGCATAAATACCGCTGACGCCCAGAAGGCCTAAACCAACCACACACATACCCATAACAGCGCCGCCTGAGAAAGCGATGGACAGGGCCTGATTCATGCCGCCGGTGCGGGCCGCGTTGGCCGTTCTCACATTGGCTTTCGTGGCCACGTTCATGCCGCAGTAGCCGGCGATGGTAGAGAATACCGCGCCCACGATAAAACAGATGGCGGTGAGCCAGTTTCCGATCCCCAGTCCGATCAAGACAAATAATACCGCAACGAATACGATCAGAATCCTGTATTCGGCGGTCAGAAATGCCCTGGCGCCTTCTTCAATCGCCTGGGCAATCTCCCTCATCCTGTCTGTGCCGGCATCCTGGCGGCCCACCTTCTGCGTCAGGAAAAACGCAAAAAGAAGTGCCAGTACTCCTGCTGCCACAGATACATAAACAAAAATATCCATTTAGTACCTCCCTATGTATTTTTATTGCTTTTTATTTTATCACAGTTTATATAAAGTTCAACCTGTTTTCTATCTTTAATCTCTATTTTCCCTATTATGAACTTAAAAAAGAACAAAACTCTGTGTAATTTTAACAACTGCGCACAGAATCCCCCCGTAAACCAGCAGACCAATGACAGTCCGGGACCGGCTCTTTGCCTTATCCCGCTTTTCAAAAGGCACACGGCTCCAGATCAGGCCCGCAGACGGGTCATAGAGAATCCAGGCCAGAAGAAATCCCAGCAGCGCGCCGCTGATATGGGCAATATTGTCCACGCCGGTGCTCTGCAGTCCGCCGTAAATCAGATAGAAAATCAGAAACCCCACTCTGGCCGTGGTCATTTCCTCCAGCCGTCCCCGATTGGCGATCACCACCCAGAGCAAACCTCCCACAACGCCGCAGATGGCCCCGGAGGCTCCTGCCGACACCGTAAAAGGCTCCGCAAAGGCATGCACCGTCATCGAACAGACCGAAGCGCCCACACCGCACAGCAGATAAAAAACCAGATACCGGACATGCCCCATGGCCCGTTCCAGATTGTCTCCGATAAAAAACAGACCGATCATATTATGAAACAGATGTTCCGGCCCAAAGTGAAGAAAGACGCTGTATAAAAGCCGCAGGTATTCTTTGCCGCCTTCCAGAATATAAGGCGCGAAAGAAGCGCCGTGTTTTACCATAAACAATGTATCCTGCGTGGAACCAAGCAGCTCCAGCACGACAAAAACAATCACATTACAGGCCACCAGCGCCATATTCACATAGGCTTTGGGCCGCTGTCTTGTTCCGTAATATACTTCCATCCGTTCTCCTGTCCTGTCATAAATCCAACAAAACGGGGCGAAATTCCAGATCGGTACTTTTCATGGAATTCCGCCCCGCGCTTTATATCCGGCGCAGTGCCGATGGCATTACGTTATTCTTCTTCCGGATCTTCTGTTTCATCCTCATCAAGACTTTCTTCCCAGTCATAGCCTTCATCGTCCTCGTCATCATAGGCATCGTCGGCTTCGTCATAGGATTCGTCCGGCTCCTCAGCCAGCCCGGATACGTCCAGGTCCATCTGATCCGCATCGACCGAATCGCCAAAGCTATCGTTCTCGTCCGGATCTTCCGAAAGCATAACCTCGTCGCTTTCCTCCACATCCGTATTCAGCCGCACGGAACGGTAGCGCTTCATACCGGTTCCGGCCGGAATCAGCTTTCCGATCAGTACATTTTCCTTCAGGCCGATCAGCGGGTCAACCTTGCCGTTGATCGCGGCTTCCGTAAGCACCTTCGTAGTCTCCTGGAAGGATGCCGCCGACAGGAAGGAATTGGTAGCAAGGGAAGCTTTGGTAATACCCAGCATTACCTGTTTGCCCTCTGCCGGCTTTTTGCCCTCCGCAAGCAGCCCTTCGTTCATGTCGTTGAACTCCAGCACATCCATGGAGGTGCCCGGCAGAACCTCGCTGTCGCCGCTTTCCTCTACCTTGATCTTTTTCAGCATCTGTCTGACGATAACTTCGACGTGCTTATCGTTGATCTCCACACCCTGCAGACGGTACACCCGCTGCACTTCCTGAATCATATAGTCCTGTACGGCCCGTACGCCTTTGATTTTCAAAATATCGTGAGGATTCACGCTGCCCTCGGTCAACTCATCGCCGGCATCTAAGACTGCGCCGTCCTGAATTTTAATTCTGGAACCATAAGGAATCAGATAGGCTTTGCTGTTGCCTGTCTCCGGATCCGTAACAATAATTTCCCGTTTCTTCTTCGTATCCTTAATCGTAGCGATACCGCCGAATTCCGTGATAATTGCAAGACCCTTGGGCTTTCTCGCCTCAAACAGCTCCTCCACACGGGGAAGACCCTGGGTGATATCATCGCCGGCCACGCCGCCGGTATGGAACGTACGCATCGTTAACTGGGTACCCGGCTCGCCGATGGACTGGGCCGCGATAATACCCACGGCTTCGCCTACCTGAACCGGACGGCCTGTGGCCATGTTGGAACCGTAGCACTTTGCACATACGCCCACATGGGACTTACAGGTGAGGATCGTACGGATCTTCACGGACTGCACACCGGTAGCAACCACCGCTGCCGCCCGTTTCGGCGTAATCATTGTGTTGGCCTTTACGATAATCTCTCCCGTCTCCGGATCGGGGATATCCTCCGCCGAAAACCGCCCCGTAATACGTTCTTCCAGACTCTCGATCAGTTCCGCGCCGTCCATAAACGCCCGGATCTCCAGATAGGGAATCTCCTCGCTTCCGGCACAGCAGTCCACTTCCCGGATAATCAGATCCTGGGATACGTCTACCAGACGTCTGGTCAGATAACCGGAGTCGGCTGTACGCAGCGCCGTATCGGACAGACCCTTGCGGGCGCCGTGAGCGGAGATGAAATATTCCAGTACGTCCAGACCTTCACGGAAATTGGACTTAATGGGCAGCTCGATGGTACGTCCGGTCGTATCCGCCATCAGTCCGCGCATACCGGCCAACTGCTTAATCTGTTTATCGGAACCACGGGCGCCGGAATCCGCCATCATATAAATATTGTTATATCTGTCCAGGCCGGACAGCAGCTCATGGGTCAGCACATCGTCGGTAGTCTTCCAGGTTTCGATTACTTCCTTATACCGTTCATCCTCGGTAATCAGACCGCGGCGGTAGTTTTTGGCAATCCGGTCTACGGTAGCCTGGGCGTTGGCGATCAGTTCCTTTTTCTTCGCAGGCACCGTCATATCGGAGATGGATACGGTCATGGCTGCCTGGGTGGAATATTTATAGCCCATCGCCTTGATATTATCCAGCACTTCCGCCGTCTCGGTGGGGCCGTAAATATTGATTACCCGCTCCAGAATCTGCTTTAATCCCTTCTTGCCCACATGGAAATCAATTTCCAGAAGCAGTGCGTTTTTCTCATCGCTCCGGTCCACGAAGCCAAGGTCCTGAGGGATAATCTCATTGAAGATAAACCGTCCCAGCGTGGACTCTACAATGCCGCTTTTCTCGCTTCCGTCCTTAAATTTCTTTGTCACCCGCACCTTGATTCTCGCGTGGAGTGTCAGCATCTTATTTTCATAAGCCAGAATGGCTTCGTTTACACTCTTGAAGAACTTGCCCTCGCCTGTGGTGCCCGGCCGTTCCTGGGTCAGATAATAGATTCCCAGCACCATATCCTGGGAAGGCACCGCCACGGGGCCGCCGTCAGAAGGCTTTAACAGGTTGTTGGGCGACAGAAGCAGGAAACGGCATTCCGCCTGCGCTTCCATGGAAAGCGGCAGATGCACGGCCATCTGGTCGCCGTCAAAGTCCGCGTTGTAGGCCGTACATACCAGCGGATGCAGCTTAATCGCCTTACCTTCCACCAGAATCGGCTCAAAAGCCTGGATTCCCAGTCTGTGGAGGGTAGGGGCACGGTTCAGCATCACCGGATGCTCTTTAATCACATCCTCCAGCACATCCCATACCTCATGCTGCAGACGTTCCACCATCTTCTTGGCGCTTTTGATATTATGAGCGGTGCCGTTGGCCACCAGCTCTTTCATGACAAAAGGTTTAAACAGCTCAATCGCCATCTCCTTCGGCAGACCGCACTGATAAATTTTCAATTCCGGACCTACCACGATAACGGAACGGCCGGAGTAGTCCACGCGCTTGCCCAGCAGGTTCTGACGGAAACGGCCCTGCTTGCCCTTTAACATATCGGAAAGGGACTTTAACGGACGGTTTCCGGGGCCGGTTACGGGACGACCTCTTCTGCCGTTGTCGATCAGGGCGTCCACCGCCTCCTGCAGCATACGTTTCTCATTTCTGACAATGATCTCCGGCGCATTCAGATCCAGCAGCCTTGCCAGACGGTTATTTCTGTTGATAATTCTTCTGTACAGATCGTTCAGGTCGGAGGTGGCGAAACGGCCGCCGTCCAGCTGCACCATGGGACGCAGATCCGGCGGAATCACCGGGATCACATCCATAATCATCCACTCCGGACGGTTTCCTGAATTGCGGAAAGCTTCCACCACTTCCAAACGCTTGATAATTCTGGCCCGTTTCTGGCCGGAAGCGTCTTTCAGGGCCGATCTCAGCTCCTGAGAATCTTTCTCCAGATCGATGGCCTTTAACAGCTCCTGGATGGCCTCCGCGCCCATCCCCACCCGGAATCGGTTGCCCCAGGTTTCATGCGCATCGCGGAATTCCTTCTCTGACAGCACCTGTTTGTACTGCAGATCCGTCTCCCCGCCGTCCAGCACGATATAGGAGGCAAAGTACAGCACCTTCTCCAGCGTTCTGGGAGACAGGTCAAGAATCAGTCCCATCCGGCTGGGAATCCCCTTAAAATACCAGATATGGGACACCGGCGCGGCCAGGGCGATATGGCCCATACGCTCGCGGCGCACGTTGGACTTGGTGACTTCAACACCGCAGCGGTCGCAGATTACGCCTTTATACCGGATTTTCTTATACTTGCCGCAGTGGCATTCCCAGTCCTTGCTGGGCCCGAAGATCCGCTCGCAGTACAGACCGTCCTTCTCCGGCTTCAATGTCCTGTAGTTGATCGTCTCCGGCTTTTTGACCTCGCCTCTGGACCACTCTAATATTTTCTCCGAAGATGCCAGGCCGATCTTGATCGCGTCAAACATCAACGGTTCGTAGGTTTCATTTCCTGTTTCAGACATATGGCACTCCTTTTTATCCTTGTTATATGACTAAACGTTGGCTTCATTTTCACAAAATCGGTTTATTCCAACTCATCATCGGAGAAATCGTCAAAATCATCAGGATACTCGTCTTCATAGCTGTCCGCAAAATCATCGTCGCCCTCTTCACTGTCGTCGCTGTCCGAAACGGCCACAAACTCGTCTCCCACAATCTCCTGCTCCTGATAACCCAGAGCCCCAAAGTTCTGCTCGATCCGGCGCTCCTCGCCCTCAATCAGATTATGGTAATCACTGTCGCTGCAGTCCACGTTCTCTTTCAGTTCCACCTCTGTATTGTCGTCGCGCAGAAGCCTTACGTCCAGGCCCAGAGACTGCAGCTCTTTCAGAAGTACCTTGAAGGACTCCGGAATGCCGGACTCCGGAATGTTCTCGCCCTTGATAATGGCCTCGTAGGTCTTTACACGACCCACCACGTCGTCGGACTTCACGGTCAGAATTTCCTGCAGCGTATAAGCCGCACCGTACGCCTCCAGCGCCCAGACCTCCATCTCGCCGAAGCGCTGACCGCCAAACTGGGCCTTTCCGCCCAGAGGCTGCTGCGTTACCAGAGCATAAGGGCCTGTGGAACGGGCATGAATCTTATCGTCTACCAGGTGATGCAGTTTCAGGTAATGCATATGACCGATGGTAACGGGACTGTCAAATTCCTCACCGGTACGGCCGTCTCTTAACTGTACCTTTCCGTCCCGGTTGATGGGCACGCCTTTCCACACCTCTCTGTGGTCCAGATGGTCGCCCAGATATTTCAGCACTTCAGGACGCAGGCTGGCGGCATGCTTCTCCTGGAACTCCTCCCAGGACAGGTTCACATAATCATTCGCCAGATCCAGCGTGTCCATAATGTCAATCTCGTCGGCGCCGTCGAATACCGGCGTGGAAATATTGAATCCCAGCGCCATGGCAGCCAGACTCAGATGGATCTCCAGCACCTGTCCGATATTCATACGGGAAGGCACGCCCAAAGGATTCAGCACAATATCCAGCGGACGTCCGTTGGGCAGGAAAGGCATATCCTCCACTGGAAGCACACGGGAAACCACACCCTTGTTTCCATGACGTCCCGCCATCTTATCGCCCACGGAAACCTTTCTTTTCTGGGCAATGTAGATCCGCACCGTCTGATTCACGCCGGGAGACAGCTCGTCGCCGTTCTCTCTAGTAAATTCCTTTGCATCCACTACGATCCCATAAGCACCGTGGGGCACTTTCAGCGAAGTATCCCTTACTTCTCTGGCCTTCTCGCCGAAAATGGCCCGCAGCAGCCGTTCTTCCGCGGTCAGCTCCGTCTCTCCTTTCGGCGTCACCTTGCCTACCAGGATATCCCCGGCACGCACCTCCGCGCCGATCCGGATGATTCCTCTCTCATCCAGATCCTTTAAGGCATCCTCGCCGACACCGGGCACGTCCCTGGTAATCTCCTCAGGCCCCAGCTTGGTATCTCTGGATTCCGCCTCGTATTCCTCTATATGAATGGATGTGTATACGTCGTCCTGAACCAGACGCTCGCTGATCAGAACCGCATCCTCGTAATTATAGCCCTCCCAGGTCATAAATCCGATCAGCGGATTTTTGCCCAGGGCAATCTCTCCGTTGTGGGTGGAAGGGCCGTCGGCGATCACCTCTCCGGCCTCAACCCGGTCTCCCTTGACCACAATGGGTTTCTGGTTATAGCAGTTGCTCTGGTTGCTTCTCTTAAATTTCGTCAGATGGTAGATATCCCGTTCCCCGTCGTCGGTTTTTACCACAATCTCGTCGGAAGCGGATCTCTCCACCACGCCTTCCCGTTTCGCCAGCACGCAGACGCCGGAGTCCACGGCGGCCTTTGCCTCCATACCGGTGCCCACCGCCGGGGCTTCCGTCATCAGAAGAGGCACCGCCTGACGCTGCATGTTAGAGCCCATCAGCGCACGGTTCGCATCGTCATTCTCCAGGAAAGGAATCATGGAAGTCGCCACGGAAAACACCATCTTCGGCGACACGTCCATCAGATCGATGCTCCGCTTTTCAAACTCGGAAGTTTCTTCTCTGAAACGCCCGGATACGTTGTTACGGATAAAATGGCCCTCATCATCCAGCGGTTCATTGGCCTGGGCCACGATATAATTGTCTTCTTCATCGGCGGTCAGATAAACCACCTCGTCTGTTACCACCGGGTTTTTCGGATCGGTTTTATCCACCACCCGGTAAGGCGCCTCCACAAAACCGTACTCATTAATCCTCGCATAAGTGGCAAGAGAGTTGATCAGACCGATATTGGGACCTTCCGGCGTCTCGATGGGGCACATACGGCCGTAATGGGAGTAATGCACGTCCCGGACCTCGAATCCGGCCCTGTCTCTGGACAGACCGCCGGGGCCCAGCGCAGACAGACGCCGCTTATGGGTCAGCTCGGACAGCGGATTGTTCTGGTCCATAAACTGGGATAACTGAGAGCTTCCGAAAAACTCTTTCACCGCTGCCGTCACCGGCTTGATATTAATCAGGGAGTTGGGGGAAATGCCCTCAATCTCCTGGGTCGTCATTCTCTCCCGCACCACGCGTTCCATTCTGGACAGGCCGATCCGGTACTGATTCTGCAGAAGCTCGCCCACCGCACGAATCCGGCGGTTGCCCAGATGGTCAATATCGTCGCTGTTGCCGATCCCGCCTTCCAGGTGCATATTATAATTGATGGAGGCAAAGATATCCTGCTTGGTGATATGCTTCGGAACCAGGTCTGCCACATGCTTCTTTAACGCAGCTTTCAGATCACCGCCTTTGTACTCCTCCATCAGTTCCATTAATTTCGGATAAAATACATTCTCTTTGATGCCCGCTTCCTTCGGGTCAAAATCCACATAGCTTGCCAGATCCACCATCTGATTGGACAGCACCTTATAGTTCCGGTGCTCTCCCTCGATAATCACAAAGGGAACGCCGCTGTTCTGAATGTCGGTAGCCAACGCCTTATCCACCTTGGTTCCCGCCTCGGCGATAATCTCGCCTGTCTCCAGATCCACCACGTCCTCTGCCAGAACGTGGCCGGAAATCCGGTTTTTCATATGGAGCTTTTTATTAAACTTGTAACGTCCCACTTTGGCCAGGTCATATCTTCTGGGGTCAAAGAACATGCTCTCTAACAGGCTCTTTGCATTGTCCACATATAACGGCTCGCCGGGACGGATCTTCTTATATAATTCCAGGAGGCCCTCTTCAAAGTTTGTGGCCGCGTCTTTGGTAAAGCTGGCCATAATCTTCGGCTCGTCGCCGAACAGATCAATAATCTCCTGATTGCTGCCCACGCCCAGGGCACGGATCAGAACAGTGACCGGAACCTTTCTGGTTCTGTCCACACGTACAAAAAACACATCGTTGGAATCCGTCTCATATTCCAGCCATGCGCCTCTGTTGGGAATCACCGTACAGGAATACAGCTCTTTTCCCAGCTTGTCATGGGCAATCCCATAATAAATACCGGGGGAACGCACCAACTGGCTTACAATGACACGCTCCGCGCCATTGATTACAAAAGAGCCCGTGTCGGTCATAAGCGGGAGATCTCCCATAAAAATTTCCTGCTCTTTGATCTCGTCCTTCTCCGTATTAATCAAGCGGACTCTGACCTTTAACGGCGCCGCGTAGGTTGTGTCGCGTTCCTTGCACTCTTCAATCGAATAGATCTTCTTGTCCGTGCTGTCCGTACACAAAGTGGAATCTACAAACTCCAGGCTTAAATGCCCGCTGAAATCAGCGATCGGCGAGATGTCATCAAAGACTTCTTTCAGTCCTTCCGTGAGAAACCACTGATATGAATTCTTCTGAATTTCTATCAGATTCGGCATCTCGAGAACCTCTTTCTGCCTTGAGTAACTCATCCTCACGCTTTTTCCGGACTTCACCGGGCGTATTCTGAAATTTTCCATTGGCGGTTCACCCCTATTCTCTTTACGATATCATCCATAGTTACACAGTCATATAAACGCAACAAAGCCAAGCGGACATATCCGTTCAGCCAGCCATTCCTACTTATACTATAATTGCGCATATGCCACCACAATAGTGCATCTTACATGATAGCACGCCGAATTCAAGATGTCAATCCATTTTTTGCTTATATTTCCACTGATTTACCGGAATTTTTTTCAGAAAGTTGATGAAGCGGGCATTTTATGTTAAGTTATATGCAGACACAGACAGACTTCAGAAGCACATTCAATATAATAATAGGAGGAAACCCATGCCTTTTCAAGAACTGTTATCCCGACCGCTGATCTATCTGGACGGCGGCACCGGCACCATGCTGCAGGCCAGAGGACTGCGCCCTGACGAGCGGACAGAGAGCTGGACCGTCAAGCGGCCGGAAGAGCTGATCCGAATTCATCAAAGCTACGTCGACGCCGGCGCCGACATCGTGAATGCCAATACCTTCGGCGTCAATAAGTTCCGCTACCATGACGATTCCGTTTATTCCCTGTCCCAACTGGTGGAAACCGCCATAGCAAACGCAAAACAGTCCGTCAGCCGGACTGCCGGAAAACCAAACGCGCTGGTTTCCCTGGATCTCGGACCCAGCGGCGAATTTATGGAACCATTCGGCGATCTCACTTATGAGGACGCGCTGGACAACTTCCGCCGGCTGGCTTCCGCCGGAGAAAAAGCGGGAGCCGACTGCATTTCCATCGAGACCATGTTCTCCTGCCAGGAAGCGCAGGCGGCGCTGGAAGCCTGCCGGGATGTCTGTGACCTGCCGGTACTCCTCTCCTTTTCTTTTCAGGAAAACGGCCGGCTGCTTACCGGCGAAACCGTAGCCGACGCGGCAAAAACCGCCGAGAGCGGCGGTGCGGCGGCTGTGGGCTTTAACTGCGGCTTCGGACCGGCCCAGATGAAGCCTCTGCTCAGAGAACTGCTGGATATCACCACGCTGCCTGTTATCGCAAAACCCAACGCCGGACTGCCGAAAACGGTGAACGGAACTACCTGCTATACGATGGAACCTGCGGAATTTGCCGCCGCCATGAAAGAAATCGTGGATATGGGTGTCCGTCTGATCGGCGGCTGCTGCGGAACCACCCCGGAATTTATCCGCAGCCTTCACGATCTGCCCTGAGTCCCGGAACAGGCAATCAACAGCAGAACCCTTTTCCTCTTCTCGCCGGAATATAATTTCCAAAATACGGAATACTCTGCATGAAACCCTGTTACCATGAATAAAATGATATCAGGGTTTTTTATGTGACATATTTTGTCGGATTTGTTATTCGGAACCGACTTACCGGCAGTTTGTAAAGGAGATGCTTATGATTTGTTTTGACCGCAGAAGATTTCGCTCACTATGTCTGATTTTGACCCTCGTCTTTACTCTGACCTCCTGTGTCTCTTCTCCCAGACAGGAAGAAACTGTCTCCGTTCCGCCTTCCTATGAACAATATTCCAAGCAGGAATTACAGACCCGTGAACAGTCCGTCCAGGAGGCTTTCGACGCGTTCACGGAAGAAATCTTCCGGGATTCCATTCAACAAAACACCATCAGCCTGCATTATTATCTGACGGATCCCAAAGCCTTTGGCATCGCGGACTATCCCATTACACTGGGGGCCTATTCCTCTCAGGCCATCCGGGATTCCCAGGAAAATAACAGGACTTTACTGACACGGCTTGAAACCGAATTTGATTATGATGTACTGACGGAAAGCCAGCGCCTTACCTGGGATATTCTGAAAGCCACCCTCGAAACCTCCCTGGCCTGCGAAGAATTCCCTTTGTACTATGAGTATCTGAGCCCTAATCTGGGCATCCAGGCAGAGCTGCCCATTCTTCTGGCAGAGTACCATTTTTACAATCGGCAGGATGTGGAAGACTATCTGTCTATTCTGTCCGTTATGCCTGACACTTTCGCCCAGCTAATCGCCTTTGAAAACGAGAAATCCCAGGCGGGGCTGTTTATGTGCGACGAGGGCGCCGACCAGGTTATCAGAGGGTGCCAGGATATTATCGCCGACCAGGAGCATCATTTTCTTATAGATGTGTTTGCTGACAAAATCAATCGGCTGGAAGAACTGACAGCGGAGGAAAAAACTGCATATATCGAGCGAAACCGGCAGTTAATGACAGAAGCCTTCTTTCCGGCTTACCAGTCTCTGATCGACGGTATGACCACTCTGAAAGGCACCGGCACCAACCCCGGCGGACTGGCCGGATTTTCCAACGGCAAAAAATATTATGAAGCGCTGGTGAAAGGCACCACCGGTTCCGGACGTTCCATTAAAGATATGAAGACCCTGCTGCTGAACCGGCTCAATGAGGATTTATCCGCTATCAACGAGATTTTAAAGGATAATGAAAGCCTGTATACCCAGGCCTCCGATTTTTCCTTTTCCCTGACCGATCCGGAGGAAATCCTGGCTGATTTAAAAGAAAAAATCAAGACAGACTTTCCGGTACTGGAAACGGAAACCACTTATACGATCAAAACCGTCCACTCCTCTCTGGAGGATGTGATGAGCCCGGCGCTGTATATGGTAGCGCCCATTGACAGGCTGTCCGAAAATACCATCTATATCAATGAAAAGCAGAGCAGTGACAGCCGGATGCTTTATGCCACCCTGGCTCATGAAGGCTATCCCGGCCATCTGTACCAGACCGTATTTTCCTGCTCCCAGGCCCCCTGCAACCTGCGCCGCATTCTCTCATTTCCGGGCTATTCCGAGGGGTGGGGCATCTATGCGGAATACTATGCCTACAGTCTGGATGCCGGTGCGGACAGCCGTCTGGCTCAGATCCGGGCACACAATTTTTCTGCCTCCATGGCGATTTACGCCCTGCTGGACATCTATATCAATTACGATAACTGGGATCTGGAAAAAACGGCGGCCTTTTTGAAAGAATGCTACGGCGTGGAAAATTCTGCCGCCTCCGAAGCCACTTACCACATGATCGTGGCGGAACCGGGCTACTATCTGAAATATTACGTGGGATACCTGGAGTTCTGTCAGTTACGCAGTACGGCCGAGCAGCGTCTGGGAGAGGCTTTTTCACCCACAGAGTTTCACCGGTTTATTCTGGAGACCGGCGACTGTCCCTTCTGGGTGCTGTCCCAGTATATGGAGAAATGGATGAACGAACAGGCTGCTCAGTAATACGCCGCCCGCCTGATGCCCAGGCGGGCGGCACGCCAGTTCCCTGCCGCACATCTCGTTCTTCCATCCCTCTCATAATCGTATTCAAAACCCGTTTTTTATCCCCGCTCCACGCCGGCGCAATCAGCAGCCGCTTGGGACCATCACCAGTCAGCCGGTGAATCACCACTTCAGGCGGCAGCGCCTCAATGCAGCGGTACAGCACATCGCAATACTGTTCCAGGCTCATCACCTGAAACCGTCCTGTCTCATATTCCGACGCCAGATCCGTTCCCCGCAGCACATGAAGGAGCTGCAGCTTGATTCCGTCCGTACCCGCTTCCGCCGCAAACCGCACTGTCTCCACCATATCCTCCGCCATTTCTCCGGGAAGCCCCAGGATCACATGGGTGATAATATGGCTGACGCCCGCCGTCCGCAGAGCCTTTACGGCCCGCACATAACAGTCCGTTTCATACCCTCTGCGGATGTACGCCGCCGTCCGGACATGAATGGTTTGCAGTCCCAGCTCCACCCAGACCGGTTTGATTTCCCCCAACCGTTTTAACAATGCCAGCACATCCGGCGGCAGACAGTCCGGCCTGGTGGCAACAGACAATGCGACCACATCCGGATGGGAGATCGCCTGAGAAAACAGCGGTTCCAGATAAGTTATGGGCGCGTAAGTATTTGTATATGACTGGAAATAAGCGATATATCTGCCTTCTTTCATTTTTTTCCCCACGCAGCTTTTTGCCTCCTCAATCTGCTGCCAAACCGGAGAAACACCGGCAGACTGTGCAAACTCTCCGGAGCCTCCGGCACTGCAGAATATACACCCTCTGGTCCCAAGAGTCCCGTCCCGGTTGGGACAGGTCATGCCTCCGTCCAGCGCCAGCTTATAAACTTTACAGCCGAAAGTCTCTCTCAGATACCGATTCAATGTATAATAACGGGAAACCGTATTTTCCATAGCACTCCGTTCCTCCTGGTCATAAAATCATATGCCTGATTGTAACACACCGGCAGCCTTTTTGTACATATCCCCCAAAAGCCTGACAAACCTTTGCAAAACGGCTGGTTGGGGCTTGTCAAACCAGGGACTTTATACTATAATAGCCAAAGATTCAAATATTGAGATCAATTATGTCCGCTTGGGTGACAACAGGGAATCTTTCGTCCCGTACAGAGGATGAAAGGTTCTTTTTTTAACTGCGGACTTCAGGAGGGCTTTTATGTTAGATATGAAATTTGTCAGGGAGAACCCTGAAATCGTCAGACAAAATATCCGCAATAAATTCCAGGACGCCAAGCTGCCGCTGGTAGACGAAGTGCTGGAGCTGGATATCCGAAACCGGACCATCAAACAGGAGGTGGAAGCGCTGCGGGCAGACCGGAATAAGCTGTCCAAGCAGATCGGCGCTCTGATGGGCCAGGGAAAAAAAGAAGAAGCCGAGGAAATTAAAAAGCAGGTAAGCGCCAATGCCGACCGGGTAACGGCTCTCTCCGAAGAAGAAAAAACCGTTGAGGAACGGATCAGAACCATTATGATGACGATTCCCAACATCATTGACCCCAGCGTTCCCATCGGAAAAGACGACAGTGAAAACGTGGAAGTGCAGAAATACGGTGAGCCTGCTGTTCCTGATTTTGAGATTCCCTATCACACGGAGATTATGGAGCGGTTTAACGGCATTGATCTGGACAGCGCCCGGAAGGTGGCGGGAAACGGATTCTATTACCTGATGGGGGATATCGCAAGACTTCATTCCGCGGTGATTTCCTATGCCCGCGACTTTATGATTAACCGGGGCTTTACCTACTGCGTGCCTCCCTTTATGATCCGCAGCGATGTCGTGACCGGCGTGATGAGCTTCGCCGAGATGGATGCCATGATGTACAAAATTGAGGGAGAAGATCTGTATCTGATCGGCACCAGCGAACACTCCATGATCGGCAAATTTATTGATACCGTAAACAAAGAAGAAGACCTTCCCTACACGATGACCAGCTATTCCCCCTGCTTCCGGAAGGAAAAGGGCGCCCACGGCATCGAGGAACGGGGCGTCTACCGGATCCATCAGTTTGAAAAACAGGAGATGATCGTGGTCTGCAAACCTGAGGACAGCAAGATGTGGTATGACAAGCTGTGGCAGAATACCGTAGACCTGTTCCGCTCTCTGGATATCCCTGTACGCACCCTGGAATGCTGCTCCGGTGATCTGGCGGACCTGAAAGTAAAATCCGTGGATGTGGAAGCCTGGTCTCCGAGACAGAAAAAATATTTTGAGGTGGGAAGCTGTTCCAATTTAGGCGACGCTCAGGCACGCCGTCTGAAAATCCGTGTAAACGGGCCAAACGGAAAATATTTCGCCCACACCTTAAACAACACCGTAGCCGCCCCGCCCCGTATGCTGATCGCGTTCCTGGAAAACAATCTGAATGCCGACGGGACCGTAAACATTCCCAAGGTGCTTCAGCCGTATATGGGCGGCATGACTGTCATAAAATAATAGCAGTACCATTGCCATCAGTGCCTGCCTGCAAGGAGTATTTATGCACAAATATCTGCGTTCTATTGGATTTAGCAAATACGTGAAGAAAAATGCCGTCGATCAGTTGCTGTCAACTGTGGAAGCCGCTCCTGCCGTAGCCGAAACCCTGCGCACGGAACAGGCAGAATTCATACACTACAGCAAACAGTTCAGTCCGCTGTTCGGACTGTGCGTCTGCGGCGAAAAGGACGAGAGCGGCACATTTTACCGGGATTTTTATTTTCCCTATCTGCTGGGAGAACAGTTAACCTCTACCGCGCCCTGTACGATTATGCGCCACAGCAACAGTGAATCCTACTCCGGCTTCTGCGAAGAAACCGGTCTGGGCATTTCTCTGATTTTTTACCTGCAGAATCCCATGGATTTTATGCGGCTGAAATATCGGGAGAACAGTCAGCCTGACGGCGTATCGCTGATTCTGACCGGACTGTCCACAGAAGGGAAAATTCTCTTTCCTGTGCAGAAAACGCCGGAACAGATCTACAGCACCAAGGCGGCCGCCCGCAAGCGGAACTCTCTGATCGAGGCCGCCCGCCACGGGGACGAGGATGCCATCGAAGACCTGACTATGGAGGATATTGATTTATATGCGGAAATCTCCAGAAGAATACTGTATGAGGATATTTATTCTATTGTCGATTCCACCATTATGCCCAGCGGCGTGGAATGCGACCATTATCTGGTGATGGGAGACATCCGGGAGATCGAACTGGTTCCCAACGAGTTGACCGGCGAGGAGGTTTATATCCTGACACTGGAAAGCTACGATCTGACCCTGCGGGTGGGGATTAATAAGCTGGATCTGTTAGGAGAACCTGCCGTCGGCAGACGGTTTAAAGGGGAAGTATGGCTCCAGGGACTGGTGGAGTTTCCGAGCCAGGGAGAGCAATTATAAATCACAAAAAGCGCCGGATATCAGACAGACCGGCGCTTTTTTGTATGAATCAAAAACGCCTGCTTTCGCTTTACATCCTGCGCGAAACGTTTTTGCAGCAGCACGGCGGCGTCCTCAGACAGATTTCCGAGACAGCTTTACCTTTGCGGTAAGGATCCTTCTCACGGATTCGTCGATCCGCTCCTCCGTGATTTCCCCATTCCGTACCGCATCATAAAGGCCGGCATATGCCCCCTGAAAATCCGCCGGCATCAACAAAAGATCCACGCCGGCAGCCACAGCTTTTACCGACACCGCTGACGAGTCATAATGGGCGGTGATTGCCCCCATATTCAGGGCGTCCGTTATAATCAGACCCTCATAGCCCATTTCTTCTCTCAGAATTCCGGTGATCATCCGCTCCGAAAGAGAGCAGGGCGTATTGTCTCCGATCACCGCCGGAACCGATATATGGGCCGCCATCACCATATCCACACCATTCTCCCCGGCGGCATAAAATGGTTTCAGCTCTGCCTCCGCCAACGCTTCATAGCTTTTATCCGTATAGGCATAACCCTCATGGGTATCCGCTTCCGTTGCCCCATGTCCCGGAAAATGTTTGAATGTACTCATCATGCCATGGGCATGCAGGCCGTCGGAATAAGCGGCGGCATATTTTGTAACAATTTCCGGATCACTGCCGAAAGAACGGTCTCCGATCACCGTATTGGCACTGTTTGTCAGCACATCCGTATTGGGTGCAAAATCCACATTGAATCCCAGCTCACTCAGATACGCACCGATCACAGCCCCACAGCGGTACGCTTCTTCCTCGCCGGTTACATTTGCCATGGGCGCCACTTTTTCCACCTGAAAAGCTTCATTTTGCGCAACCCGGACCACCCGGCCGCCTTCCTCGTCCACACACAGAAATAAATCCACGCCCTCGATCTCACCGGAAAAACGCTGCACGTTTGACAGCATGGTTTTTGTCTGGTCGGCAGAGACCAGATTACCGGAAAAATAGACCAGGCCGCCCACCGGATACTGTTCTAGCTTTGCTTTTGTCATATCTCCGGCCGCCGTAACCGGAGAAACGCCTGTTAGCTGTTCCGGCGTTATAATAAACATCTGATAAATTTTTTCTTCCAGCGTCATGTCCGCCAACAGTTCTTCTACTTTTTCAGAGACGGCGTCCGTTTCCGAAATGGCGGATTCCGTCTCAGGAACAACAGGTTCCGAACTATTTTCGTCAGGCGTTGGATGATCGGCGGTCATTTCAGCAGAAACCGGTTTTGCTGACATACTTTCCGGAAACATTTCCGATGAGGGATCGGCAGAGCTTCCGGCAATATTTTCAGCAGTATTTTCGACAGTGTTTTCCACAACGCCGGAATTTGCAATCTCATTTTCGGAATCGCCGGACCGGCTGCATCCGGCCGTGCCCAGCACTGCCAATATACCCAAAGCCGCCAGAACCTTCCTGCTTATCCTGCATCTGCAAATGAATTTCCATTTTTTTCTTATTTGATTCGTCGTCATATATACTCCGCTATTCCTTTATTAAATATTCCGGTTAAACAGCGGTCCGGACAGGCACGAGAAACCCCTTATGGATATACATAGATATCGGAGGGCCGCCGCATTCCGTATCATTATACCCGCTCAGGCACAGCCGGTCAATTTTATTTTTCCGGGAAAACAATTCTGAAAACGATTCTCTCCGCACATAAAAGCCGCCCGAAAACCTAAGCTTCGGACAGCTTTATTCTTTCGCCGGACATCGTGCGTCAGATCACGGATTTTTATCCCTGCCGCGCATATTCCGCATCACAATTCTTCCGGATGAATATTTTCCGGAATGCCGTAACCGCAGGCATCACAGACAACCTCTCCTGTGGTGCGCCCGTCTTTGATATAAACCTCAATACAGCCGCCGCATTCCGGGCAGTCGATCTCCTTAATTGTAATCATATTTCTTGCATTTTCACATCCTACGGAAACGCTCATAATTTTCCCTCCTGAAATACGGTTCCGCAATTCTCCTGCTGCTGCGGGCACAGGGAGCTGTTTTTTAGCCTGCCCATGCCTGCTTTTTCAGATCTCCCGGACTGAAAGCGGAACGATTCTTTTATAAAACTGCCTGTTGCTGTTATTCGATTATAAATTGAGTTTTTCCACAATCCCTTTCAGCGCCGCCCGCACCGGAGAATCCGCCGGAAGCTGCACGGTAGGCTTTCCGTCACAGTCGTACCGGTATACCAGATCATCATGGGGAACCACGCCCAGAAGGTTCAGGTTCTGTTTTTCAATCTCGTCCTTGGTTCCTTCGTCCAGCTCGCCGCCCGGCGCCCGGTTTATAATCAGCCCCGTCTGCTTCGGCTTAAAATCCAGCTCCTTCATCAGTTCTGCGATCCGCCCCGCTGCCTTTACGCCCCGCCTGGAACAGTCGCTGACCAGAATTGCCGTCTCCATCTTCGGCAGAATCCCCCGGCTGACATGCTCCATACCGGCCTCGTTATCCACCACAATGTAAGGGTAATGGCTCTGCATTTTCTGAATCTGAGTCTGCACCAGTCCGTTGACGAAGCAATAACAGCCCTGCCCCTGGGTCCGGCCCATTACCATCAGATCGAAATCTTCCTCCTCCGTGACTGCGTCCGACAGCTTCATTTCCAGATATGCCTGCTTGGTCATCCCCAGAGGAATCTGATACCGGCTGTCCACGCCGGCCCGCTCGATTTCCTCCCGCAGTTCCCCAAGCGTTATTTCCGTCTCCACACCCAGAACTTCATTCAGATTGGAGTTTGCATCCGCATCCACGGCCAGCACCGGCTTTCTGCCGGTTTCGCACAGATACTGGATTAACAATCCGCATAAAGTGGTCTTTCCCACACCGCCTTTTCCCGCTACCGCTATCACATGTCCCATCGCTTTCCTCCTAATTCAGTTCCGCAACTCCCCTTCCAGACCCCCTGACTCTGGAAAGATTTCCAGCCGTTTAGACGTCTGTAAATCTTTCCGGGGTCTGCTCGGTCCGTTGCTGTTTTTCAGTTCCGCAACTTCCCTTCCAGACCCCCTGACTCTGGAAAGATTTCCAGCCGTTTAGACGTCTGTAAATCTTTCCGGGGTCTGTTCGGTCCGCTGCTGTTTTTATGGTTTTTCAACTGCCCTTCGTATTTATGAACAACGTGTTAATAATTTTTGTGATTTTTATTATAATGATTGTTAAATAAAAATCAAGCAACAATATTTTCATTCTGTATTGTTCCTGAACACATTGGAAAAATTGTTGAATTTTCATCGGCAATCAGCCTGTAATATTGTGCCCAGCGGGCTTATTGTCATTCATGTTCTTTTCAACCGGCAGACTTTGTTTGAAAATCATTCTGTCCACACAGATAAAGGAGATACCATATGCCTGAAAAAAATGTGAAAACCGACCGGCGTACCAGATATACGCGGCAGACAATCAAAGAAACTTTATTAAAACTGCTTGAGAAAAGAGCTTATCCGAAAATCACGGTCACAGAAATCTGCCGGCTGGCCGAAATCAACCGGGGAACGTTTTATCTGCACGATTATGATATCAATGATGTTCCGGATGATATTTTAATGGAAATGATGAATGACACCACGGATGTGATCGACCATGTTCTCTGCCCCAAAGGGATGAAATCCGGCTGCACTGATCCTTTCTGCGATCAGATTCACAGCGGCGAACATTACCGGGCGCTGTTTCCGGATGATTCCATCTCGCCCCGGATTGTGGAAAAGGTGGCCGATATTTATAAAGAAAACTATGTGACCCGGCTGATGTCACATAGTCTTCTTACCTTCCAGGAAGCGGAAGCACTGTTTTATTTTCAGATCAACGGCTGCCTGACCATCAACAAACTGACGCTGCGCAGCCATTGTGACGACCGGAAAAAAATACAGAAGGTTACGGATGCCTTTATCAAGGCCGGGCTGGAAAACTTTCTGATTCATGACCAGAGGGATGAATGAAACCTGCGCTACATCACCAGTCCGCAGATATCCTCCACCTTTTCAGCCAGTGCCGCCGCCCCGGCGGCGTGCAGCTCTTCCTCGCTGCCGTAGCCGAACAGAACGCCAATGGCAGGCAGGCCCACTTTTTTTGCGCCCAGAATATCATACTCCCGGTCCCCTACCATGACGGTCCGGGACAAATCCGTAACATGACAGCTTTCCAGGGCATAGGCAATTACCGCGTCCTTGGAATTTCTCGTCTCGTTCATCGTGGCTCCGGCAATGTATTCAAAATACTGGGCCAGATCAAAATGCTCCAGAATCTGTCTGGCAAATTTCTCCGGCTTGGAGGTGGCCACCAGCAGCCGTTTTCCGGCATTTCGCAGCGTTTTCAGCATTTCTTCCACGCCGTCATAAACCTGATTTTCCCATATCCCTTTTTCCTGGAAATGTTCCCGGTAATAAGAGACTGCCTTTCTCGCCTGTTCCTCCGAAAACCCATAAAACATTTTAAAGGAATCCATCAGCGGCGGTCCGATAAACTTATATAAACGGCTTCTCTCCGGCGCCGGAATCCCGCATTTCTCCAGCGCATAGGCCACCGAATTGGTAATGCCCTCGCCGGGGTCCGTCAGCGTTCCGTCCAGATCAAATAAAATGATATCATACATTTTTCTGTCCCTTATGTGGATGCTTTTCAGCATAAGATACGGCCTCACCGTTAATTTCATCCAGCGCCATATCTCCAAAATATTCCCTGCGCCAGACCGTATAATCAAAATCTTCTCTTTTAATCATGGCAATAAACCGCTCCGCGTTTATAATACCAAGTTTTTCCACTAAACATGCAAAGCCCTGATCCATTATATCAATTGTGTTGTTTATCATTCCACAGCCTCCAATCTCCGAATAAATTCCCCTGGAGTAACTATCTCAATTTTCTCTGACTGATATTTTAAAAGTCTGTCATCTGTAGTGATAAAATAACTGCTTTCCCGCCAGAATCGCACAGGCTACATGAAGCGCGTCTATATTTTTGACACCTGTTTTCTGAATTTCCTCTGCAATTTCTAACGCCTGGCCACTTTTATCCTTATCCACATAATATGACTCGTTCATATTCATAAATGGCCCGCCTCTTATGGGAAAATCTGTTCTTTGCATTTTCATAATCGAGCATATACGATGTAACAAGCTCAATTTCTTTATTTTTTATCATATCCTGAATATGCAGTTTCGCTTCTGTCTCTAAGTGGATTCTCATTTGTGTCTGATCATCATACGGACGAGATTATAGCTACAATTATCAAGATATATTCTCATAAAATCTCTGTTTTTCTGTCCCTTACATCCTACATATGCTCCACAGTTTCCATGCCGATAATGCCGAACGCATTCTCCAGCACCTGCCGCACACTCAGGATCAGCCTGATCCTGGCATTCTTCAGTTGAACGTCCTCAGCGTTCATCACCTGACATTCACGGTAAAACGCGGAGAACTTCTTAGCCAGGTCAAAGATGTAGTGGGTGATCACATGAGGGCTGAATTCCCTTACCGCCTTCTGGACCACATCCGGGAAAGCGTACAACTGGGTGATCAGATCGGACTCCGCCTCACGATTCAGCAGAGAATAATCAACGGCGCCGGTCAGGTCGGCACTGTCCGCACCGCACTTTTTCAGGATAGAGTTAATCCGCACATAGGAATACAGAATATAGGGACCGGTATCCCCGTCGAAGCTTAACGCTTTGTCCCAGTCAAAGATAACGTTCCTCTCGTTGGATGTTTTTTCCATAGAGTATTTCACCGCGCCGTAGGCAATCCGCTTCGCCCGTTCGGGATCGGACTGGTCGCCCCGCTCCACAATGCCTTCATCCGCCTTATTTACGGCCTCCCGCATAAAGTCTTCCAAAAGCACCACGGTTCCCTGACGGGTAGACATTTTGCCGTCCACCAGCATCACGAAGGAATAATGCACCACTTCCGGCGGACGATGGCCCAGCTCCGTGACAATGGCTGCGATCTGCTTGAAGTACAGCTCCTGATCCTGTCCCAGAATAATGATATTTTTGTCTGTGTTATGGCTGCATTTCCAGATCGTATAGGCGATATCCCGCAGCGGGTACAGGGAAGTCTTGTCCGCGCGGGTGATAACCAGAGGAGATAAGCCATACTTCTCCAGATTTACCACATATCTTCCAAGATCGTCCTCGAACACCAGCCCTTTGTCCAAAAGCTGCCGGATAATATCTTCCAGAGAATTATCAAACAGGAACTGGGACTCGTAATCAAAGCAGTCATAGAAAATGCCCAGCTCATTGAATATCGCGGTCTGTCCTTTGATGCAGACATCTACGATCTGTCTGAAACGCTTTCTGACCGCTTCATCTCCGTTCTCCAGTTGATACAGCAGATCGAACACCTGCTTTTCCAGCTCCGGATCTTCCTTTACCCGGTTGTTGATATCCACATACAGATTCAGCAGATCGTCAAATTTAACTTCTTCCCGTTCTCCGGCTCCCAGCACAAGCATAGAAATCTGTTTGCCGATATCATTGACAAAATAATGAACTTTTACGTCATATCCTTCAAATTTCAAAAGTCGTCCCACGAAATCTCCCACGATAGCATTCCGGGCGCGTCCGATATGGGGCGACGCATTGGGATTGATGCTGGTATGCTCCAGAAGACAGGCTTTTCCCACCCCGATTCCGGAGGACCCGTACCGGTCCTTTTTTTCGCTGATTTCACCGATCACATAACCGTTAAAATGGGCCTGATCTACAAAAAAATTCAGGTAAGGGCCTACGTTCTCGCATTTGGAGAAACAGTCGGGCAGCTCGATCTTCTCCGCCAGCTCGGCGGCAATGGCCGCAGGCGCTTTCCGCAGTTTTTTCGCCAGAGGGAAGCAGGGAAAAGCAAAATCTCCGTGCTCTTTATTATCACTTTTTACAATTAAGGCTTTGATTTCTTCTTTATCGCAGGGAACATGCTGCGCCAATAATTCCCCTATATGATCAATATACATTTTCCACCTCGTATCAGTTCATTGTTTTACCCAAAAGACAACTTGCTATTTTGTAAAAAGACTCCCCACATCAAAGGATATGGGGAGTTTATTTACAGGAATTAATCCATTGTATAAGGCATCAGTGCAACGTGTCTTGCACGCTTGATCGCTACGGTCAGCGCTCTCTGGTGCTTCGCGCAGTTGCCTGTG
>Ga0137307_101018_pt1 | contig 28766 bp, 20 predicted proteins | sample NAcewD2O_March_2_FD_97180 | JGI IMG/M metagenome (GOLD analysis project Ga0137307, IMG submission 97180) | Mouse cecal microbial communities from Vienna, Austria - N-Acetylglucosamine amended D2O_March | ecosystem: Host-associated > Mammals > Digestive system > Large intestine > Cecum | place... | reverse complement strand
GAGCTGGCTTTATGGCAAAGGTATAGGTGGACCTGCAGGTGGATGCCTGCAGGCTTTTTTTATTGTATAGGAAAACCCTTCGCCAGAAGGAAATAAATTGATGAAGTGTCGAAGGCACCTTTTTACCATGTAGGAAAATTTTCCGAATTTCCCATATGGTAAAAAGTAATTATCGCACTGCGTCGGAGGGGGAGCATGTCGCTGCCACGACCCGCCGCAGGCGGAGAATCCTGCAAGCAGGATTCTTTTTTATGCGTAGTCCTGTGCAGGGGGGAATACGCAGCGCACAGCGAGTAAGGGGGAGGAACCTTCCCTACTTGATTGCAGAGGTATGCAGTAACTTTCCGTTAATAAATTTTCTAATACCACATATGTTTTTCATTTTTTTCCTTTTACAATTTTTTACTCTTGATTTCTAAATAAGAAACCATCCTTTTCCTCTCTTTTTTTGATTTAGCTTATAGCAGATATAAATTCAGGGCTATTCTCCATTTATCATTTAAAAAATGAAAAGTATAAAAATGTTAGATTGATGTGCAGTATGTACAAGAGAACATGGTTGTTAATGTATCTGCGCTTCTAAAAGAAATACGCTATAGCATATATTTTTATTTTATATAACAATCTAAATATTTATTGTAATTTAATAAATCTTGCAGGTAAATGTTTATATATGATATAATAAAAACACTGATATACAAGCTGATTATCAATTCCCTAACGGGAGTTGCTGACATATGATATAGTAATCGAAAATGTATGGATAGTGCTTTAAATGGGAAGTTTGAAATATCATTTCTGAAATAAATGGTTTTACATATCGTTTGCTCATGCCGGAAAAGAAAACCGGAAGAGTGTCTGGGCATTATCACTCAAAAACAGAGAAAAGTTTGTAGATGTTTGAAAGCAGTATGGAGGAACAAAATGAAGAAGAAACATAATAGAAAAAGAATGGATAAAGGATTTTCCCTGCTGCTTTCTATTATATTGGTTTTTTGCATTTTTGGGGCTATTATTTTTTCAGTGGCGCGGAAAATATCTACGGAAATGTCAGCATCGGCAATCCAGAATTTGAGCGAGAGCCTTGATTTGATAAAATCTACAATAGAGGCAATATTAACGAAAGAAGCGGAATTTCAAAAACTGATGGCTCAGGAAATTGCTATGGCAAAGAATCCGGAAGAGTATGTCCTTACCTTTCAAAAAAATCAGACAATGGTAAAAATATCGATTATTTTATCAGGAGAGGAAGATGGGATTTCCAATACAGGGGAAACTTTTTCGGAAGATGGCTTGGATTTTTCCACCGGAAGGACGGTAGATGGGTTGGAAGTTTCACAATCATATGTGAATTATATGGGAACATGGGCTTATTCTATGAAATGCCCGGTTATAAAGGACGGTAAGGATATTGCTTCATTATATGTGGAATATATTTATGATTCGTTGGATGAGTCACTTCCCAATGGGTTTTATGATAAAAAAGCTATGCTCTATATTATGGATGCGAGGACAGAAAGATTGGTTCTGAAACCCAAAGGGATGGGTGAGCGGAATGCAGGGCATTTAAATTTGGAGGATTTTTACCGGGCAAATGATATACAGGAAGAGGGACTTAGAGAAGAAGTTTCCAGATGCGTGAAAGAGGGGAAGAATATCATGTTTTATCATGATATCCGAGGAAAAAGCGCATTAAGTTATATGTGGGAAGTGAATGACGGATCCATTTATTTGATTGGCTATGTTCCGATAGAAGCGATTCAACAGGAGGGAAAGACTGTAAACCAGAATATCCTTATCGTTATAGCTATTATGTTAGTAGCCTTTTTCCTGTGCTGCACTTTATATTATTTTAACCAGAGAGAGCAGATTAGGATAAGGAAAGAACGGGAAGCAGAAAGGGAGATACACAACCACCAGTTAGCAGAGGCATTGCGGGCTGCACAGGCTGCAAGCAATTCTAAGACGATGTTCCTTTCAAATATGTCGCATGACATCCGGACGCCGATGAATGCGGTGCTTGGCTTTACGGCATTGCTTGCAAAAGATGCAGAAAACCCGGATAAGGTGAAGGAATATACGAAAAAGATTATGGCATCCGGACAGCATCTGCTTAGTTTGATTAATGATATTTTAGATGTTTCCAAGATTGAGAGCGGGAAAGTCATACTTAATATGGAAGTATTTACGCTGAACGATTTGATATCATCTGTGGATGCAATTATCCGGCCGATGGCAAGGGCAAAGAACCAAAAGTTCCATGTGAAAGTGACAGGGGTTAAGCATGAATATTTATTGGGGGATGAGACAAGGATTAATCAGATTTTGATTAACCTTCTGTCCAATGCAGTGAAGTATACGCCGGAAGGAGGAAATATTTGGTTCCGGATTATCGGATTGAAACAGCGTTCTGAACAGTACGAGCATATCCGCATTGAGGTGGAAGATGACGGATATGGAATGACACAGGAATATTTGAAAACTATTTTTGATGCTTTCACCAGAGCGGAAAACAGCACCACAAATAAAGTCCAGGGTACAGGCCTGGGTATGGCAATTACAAAAAATATTGTGGAATTGATGGGAGGAACGATAGACGTTTCCAGCGAGGTGGATAAAGGAAGCCTTTTTAGGGTTGAATTGGAATGCCGGATACCGGAAAAGCAGACGGATATGCAGTTTTGGGAGAAAAACGGGATTTCCCGAATTATGCTGGTGGACAGCGATGAACAAAGCAACAAAGACATCCAAACGCTTATGGAAAATGAGGGGGTTGCGGTTGACACATTCCTCTATGCGAAGGAAGCAATACGTACGATTGAGGAAGGGAACGACAAAAAAGAATACCAGATGATTTTACTGGATTGGGATACGGCGGAGATGAATGCTATAGAGGTAGCTGAGAAGATAAGAAAGGTGTTGCAGGATACTGTGCCGGTTATCTTTTTAACGGTTTCCGATATAAATGAGATAGAGGAAGTCTGCCGGGTGGAGAACACAGGAGTGTTTGTAAAACCATTTTTTGTATCCATATTTAAAGAAAAGGTTCTGGAAGTACAGAAAGGGCAGAGGGAAGAAGAAGTTTTAGAGAAAGTGGAAAGCGGCAATCTGGAAGGGATGCGTTTTCTGGCAGCGGAAGACAATGAAATTAACGCGGAAATCTTATTGGAAATCCTGTCGATTGAAGGAGCCAGCTGTGAGATTACCGGAAATGGGCAGTTGGCATTGGAGTGTTTTAAGGATTCTGAGGAAGGGGAATTTGATGCGATTTTGATGGATGTCCAGATGCCGGTTATGAATGGGTATGATGCGACAAAGGCTATCAGGGCATTGGAGAGGAAAGATGCAAAGGAGATACCGATTATAGCTATGACGGCAAACGCTTTTGCTGAAGATGAGAAGGAAGCTCTGGATGCCGGAATGAATGTCCATTTGGCAAAGCCAATTGATATGGAACTATTAAAGAAAGTACTAACGCAGTACACAATAAGAAGGGAATAAAGCATGAATATGAAATGGAAAAGGGGCATGGGGAAGGCTGTAGCAGTATGTCTGGCAGGAGCAGCAGCGCTTATGCTTATATCGTGTGGGAATAAAGAAGAACCAGGAGTAAACCTTGTGGTATCCGAAAATGAAAATGAAAGGATAGTCAATATGTTCAGCCCTATGGAAAAGATAGACCCGGACGCTGAAAATGTGGCAAGAAATGCATCGGATATGACAGTTTGTATGGCAGAAGAAAAATTAGGGATAAAAGTGGCATATAACACCTATACAGCGGAAGACCACCAGGATAAAACGTATGATGAAGTTGCAGTTGACAGGGCGCGCAATAATATGGATGATATATATTTATTAAACCCGGACACAATCCGGACATTAGGGGAAGAAGGGAAATTACTGGACTTATCAGGGCTGGAATGTGCAAAGAACTTAAGAGATGTGGTAAAAACAGCGAATACCGTCGATGGTAAACTGGTAGCAATCCCTCAGGAAGTAGTGGCGTACGGATTGTTTATTAATAAAGATATGTTTGACCAATATAATCTTGAATTGCCGGAAACGCCGGAGGATTTTTTGGAGTGCTGCAGGGTATTTAAGGAGAATGGAATAGAAACGCCAGTGGGTGCAAACCGCTGGTGGCTGGAGACTTTTGTTCTTGCGCAGGCATATGCAGATTTGTATAATGGCGGGAATACAGAGGCAGAAATAGCAGCCTTGAATAGCGGGGAGAGCAAGTATAGCGATTATATGCGTTCTGGTTTTGAGTTTTTACAAGAATTGATTGATAAAGGGTACATTGATGCCCAAAAGGCTTATGTGAGCGAGGCGATTGACGGAGAAGGACCGGATTTTCTGGCTCAAAAGGTGCCGATTGTCATGGCATATTGGGGAGCGGCAAATACAGAGACTGCGTATGGAAATCCGGATTTTGAACTGCAGGTGATTGGGTTTCCAAGCAGCCGTGGACAGATGCCGGTTATGCCTATGACAGGTTTTGCAGTTGGGGCAGATGCGGAACATGTGGAAGATGCAATACTTGCTTTGGATATTATGCTATCCGATGAGGCGCTTCAAACTTATACGGAAATTAATAAAGTCATTTCTTCTTCCAAGAATGTGGAAGTAGATTGCATTCCGGCACTAAAGCCGCTGAACGATAGGATAAAAGAAAATGTTTACGTCCTTGGTTCCAATGCCGGAATGAAAATGGAGCAATGGGGAAATACATGTATTATTGTACGGAATTTACTGAATGGTGCAACAGTGGATGAGTGCATGGCGGAATTTGACAGGTTGCAGGAGGAAGCTTTGAGCAAATAACCGATGTCAATGTGTTATGCTTCCGGGAAAAGGATATTCCGTTGCCGTTGCAGCCTTGTTTTAAGGCTGTGAAGGAATTTGTCATTTCCGATTACCGTGAGCATAGGGCCAAAAGACATGACTTCAATCAATAATTCCGTTTCCATATTTTGGTTATAATAGATGAGGCATTCGTAAGTTTCCTCATCTATTTTTATTGTATTTTTTTCATAATTGGCAAAATGGAGCATCGCCCTTTCAAGGGCATTGCGTATATTGACAATCCGCAGCCGGAGAGGTTCCTTATAATAAGAATGTCGAATCATAGCATTCAAATCAACCGGCAGGGAGAAGGGCTTCTCCGTAAGACGGACGCTTTGCATACGGGCAATATTAAGGAGTTCGAGTTTCATTTTGCTACGGCCGGCATGTTTTAGTGCCAGAAGGCGAAACTTATCGTTCTTGACAGAATATTCCAAGCGTGCAGGGACATAATAATGATGTACTCGGGTCCCGTTTGGGGAATTGTAGTCAATATCGACGTATTGCCCGCTTTTCTGTGCTTGAAGCAGGGTACGGAAATGGCTGCGGTAGGAATCTTGCGGATAAGGGTCGCCGTCTGCAAAGCGGTCATAGTAGAAAAACTGCTCCGGTTTCCAAAGCGGGGGAACGGCAGCAAGCAATTGCTGTATGGTTTTTAGCTGGCCTTCGTCAAGGAATAGCCCTATGCGTAAGTCCGATAATAATGCTTTCAGGTAAGATTTTTCAATATCGGAAAGCGGAACCATAAGAGGGGATTTGAGTTTGGAAAGATATAATTCCCCATCTTTATCGAATAAATTCCATGTACCGTTTTCCAGCTTGGGAATAATGGAAAGCAGGCTTTCAGCAAAACCCTCTCGGGAAATTTGGGAACGGATATCTTGAATGGTTACGGCGTTTTGAACGGAAAGGATATGTCGTAATACTTGGTAATAGCAGCTATAAATTTCAGAAAATAACTCCATTCGCGGTTTCTCCTTTAGATTCTTCATTTATCTGGTAAATATGATACATAGTTTGCAAGTCCCGGTAGAATCGTTGTTCCACGGATTTGGAACTGCATTGCAGGGATAGGATACGGCCGATGAAAGTACGTATCCAGGGAAGCATTTCGTTGCAGTCAAAGACTTCAATTTCATACCGGTAGACATTGGGTCCGGTTTTTTGAACAGTGCCGCCTCTGCCTTCACGCTTTAAACGGTCAAGTATATAATTTTCATAAGGCTCCATAATCTGCAAATCCATAATTAGCTTTTCAAGATGGTTCCTTTCGGTGCCTTGGAAAGATACACCCCAAAGGTACTGGCGGTTTCTGCTAAGTTTAAGAAGCAATCCGTCGTATTCTTCCGATTGTTCCAAAGCAGCCACACATTTGATGGTATCTAAGCGGAAGCAGGTAAAACGTTTGCTTTTGCCCACATATCCGCATAGGAAGCGCCGGCCGCTTCTGGTGCTGGTAAAAATTTGCATTGGTATGCAGCATACAGTGTTGGAAATATTTTTCTTGGAGCTTTTGACTTCCAGTTGCACCTCAAGCTTTTGATTCATGGCTTCCAAGAGGGAAAGTAGGATTTCATCTTCCAGAGTATGTACAAAAAAACTATGTTTGACGCGAAAAGTATGGTTATGATAGTCGAATTGTTCCATCAGTTCGTTCCCGATAATTCCAAAACAGCTTGCCATTTGGTAAAAGGCAAGGGCATCCATCACGGCTTCATTGGCTTGCAGCCAGGCAGGGAGGGTATTATCAAGGGAAAAAACAACTGTCTTCCCGGATTTTTCTTTATTCAACAAACCTTCCTTTGAATAGGAATTGCATTTCCGGCGGACGGATTGGATATCGAAAAATGTTTCATATTCGGCAAGCAGACTGTCCGTTATTTCTTCCACAGTCATTTTCCTGCCATTTTGGAGTAAGTCCAATATTAAGAAATGGAGGGAAATATCATTGTCGGTGAAGCTTTTTGTTTTCCATACCTGAAACAATGGATTGGTGTCAAGGAGATTACTGTCTATGGCAAGGGAAATGTTGGCTTTGTTGGATACATAATCTTTCCTGATGTAAGGGGAAAGCCAACTTTCCAGCCGCCTTCGCTCATTGTCGTAAGTACGGGGGCTTTTGTCCTTAAATTCGTTTCTTGTTTTGAAACCATATACAAAAAAATCCCTGACATATTCTCTCGTTTTAGGGAAGCTTTTTATCAATTCCTGGAAATCTGACATCTTTTATCCCCTCCTTGGCTATGAGATTAATTATAGCATATGCCTTGCCTGTATTTCAGCAAATTTTGTGTTCGCAACTTTTTTAAAATGATAATTTGGAAGATGTTGTATATAATTGCATTATCAGATGAAGAGAGGGAATTGGAAATACATAGAGAATTGAAGGAGGTATATTATGTTTGTCATATATAATGAAAAAACCAGATTTCCGGTAAAAGTTTGGCTGGAAAATATAGAGCAATTGGAAGCAAATTGTTTGGAGCAGGCTTATCACCTGTCACAGCTTCCTTTTATCCATAAATGGGTTTGTTTGATGCCGGATACCCATGCCGGCAAGGGAATGCCTATCGGCGGTGTAATCGCTGCAAAAGATGTGGTGATTCCAAACGCGGTAGGAGTCGATATCGGATGCGGTATGGATTTTATTCCGACTAATATCCGTTATGACGATATACGGGAAATCCAGACAGGGAACGGCACAGTGATTCAGTCCATCATCGGCAATATTATGAGGGAAATCCCGTTAAATACGGAGAGGCATAAAACGCCGCAGAAATCGAAAGTCCTCGACCGGGCAATGCAGGAAATGGAAAAGTATGAGGCGGATGAGGAGCTGGTGCCTTTCATTGAGGACGGCTATTTTCAGGTAGGAAGCCTGGGAGGTGGCAATCATTTTATTGAGGTACAGGAGGACCAGGACGGGTATCTTGGCATTATGATTCATTCCGGCAGCAGGCATCTGGGGAAAACTATCTGCGATTATTTCCATAACAAAGCAAGGGAACTAAACAGAAAATGGTACAGCGAAGTAAAGGAAGAATACCGGCTGGCTTTTTTGCCCGTATCTTCAAAAGAGGGGAAGCAGTACATCCACTGGATGAATCTGGCTATGGATTATGCTTTTGAAAACCGGGAACGGATGTTGGATAAAGTTTGTTCCATAGTAAAAGAGGTGGTAGAGAAGCATACGGGGATTACGGTAGAATTTGGACAGGAAATCAACTGCCATCATAACTATGCGGCATTGGAAAACCATTATGATGCCAATGTCTGGGTACACCGCAAGGGGGCTGTCCGGGTGCGGGAAGGGGAAATGGCTGTCATTCCGGGCGCAATGGGCTCTTATAGTTATATAGTGGAAGGGAAAGGGAACAAGGATTCTTTCTGCACTTCTTCTCATGGAGCCGGAAGGAATTATTCCAGGACGGGTGCGATGCAGGCATTTTCGGTAGAAAAAGTGATGGTGGACTTAAAGGAGCAGGGGGTTGTATTGGGGAAACGGAAGAAGAATGATGTAGCTGAAGAGTGCCGGTTTGCTTATAAAGATATTGACCAAGTGATGGCACAGCAGTTGGATATTGTTACACCAGTGAGAAAACTGAAGACAGTTGGTGTAGTGAAAGGGTAAAGGAAATAATTTATAGGCACGGGTATCGGGAGTTACTCCCTGCCCGGCGGTGCCTGCAGCGTGCTGTTAGGTATATCATAAATATTTCATAAAACTTAACATGGAGTTAAGGAAGTTTGTGGTGTCGAGGGTTCGATTCCCTTCCGTGTAAACGGTAGCTCAGTTGGTAGAGTACACAATATTATGGCAAGACCTATCAAGTCTGCGGTTCAAATCCGCTCTAAAAAAGCTTTTATCCCGATTTCGGCACATTCCGCGCTTGGAAAGGTGAGGAATGGGAATGCAGGTTGGTTTGATGCCTGAAAGTTTGGGATACCGTAGTATGGAATAGACGAAAGGCAGGCTGCAAAGGATATTTACTGTCTGGCATAAGCCGGTGGGCATTTTGGGCCTATAGGCTTAGGCAGACAAAGGATGTATGGATGCAGCTTTGCAATCCGTCTTGGAAATCTGCTGAACAAAATTTCCGCATAAAGTCAATGAAAGAGGGGTAAAAGCATTTTGAAATGGAATGCACAGGGCAGTGCAGAAATGAGGTGGAAAATGAAGTATATGATTAAGGATAATCAGGCCGGGTTTGTGTTAAAAAATGGAATATTCCAGAAAATGATTCTTTCGGGGATTTATTATTTGCCGAAAATGATGGGGTATACTGTAGAAATCGAGGAAATGACAGGGGAATTGGATTATTTGGATGTTCCTTACCAGATACTTTCCAAAGACGGGGTATTCCTTAATTCGACTGTACATATGGAGATTCCGGACGGTTATGTGGGTTTTATTTATGTCAATGGGAAACTGACATCTTTTGCGAACCGGAAGGAATATACTTTCTGGAATGTGTTTGATAAATATGAGATAAAGGTAGTATCCATGATGGAAACGGATATGGGGGAAGAAGTATCCAGACAGATGTTTTCCCTGATTCCGGGGAAATTTTATACGGAAATAGCGGTTGGAGAAGGGGAGGTAGCTTTAGTATACTATGATAATGTGCTGCAAAGGCAGCTTGCCAAAGGGATATACCGTTTTTGGAATTATCGCCATAAGGTTACTTTCTGTGTGATTGACATGAGGCAGAAAGCGTTGGATATCGTAGGGCAGGAGATTCTTACGAAAGATAAAATCGGTATCCGGATGAATGTGGTCTGCATGTATAAGATAAAGAATGCTATCGAATTTGCCGGGGCGGTTTCCGAATTGAAAGGACAGCTTTATTCTGCGGTGCAATTGGCAATCCGGGAGATAGTCGGGAACTACAAGCTGGACGAAATTTTGGAGGCAAAAGAGCAGATTTCCAAAGAGATTTACGAAGCTTTGAAGACACGTGAGGGGATGTTTTGTATCAATTTCCTGACTGCGGGGATTAAGGATATTATTTTACCCGGTGAAATCAGGGAAATTATGAATTCTGTGCTTGTGGCGGAAAAGAAGGCCCAGGCTAATGTCATTTCCAGACGGGAAGAAGTCGCGTCTACTAGGTCTTTGCTTAATACGGCGAAGCTGATGGATGAGAACCAAACGCTTTATAAATTGAAGGAATTGGAGTATTTGGAAAGGATTTGCGAGAAAGTGGGTGAAATATCCGTAGGCGGCAATGCCGGGATTGTGGAACAGTTGGGAAGGATGATAGGAGCTTAAGAAGAGGATGACGCACGTTGGAACAAAAGGGGATAGGATGCCCCATCATTGTGGAAATCAAGGGTTGGCCATTGGGTCAACTCTTGTTTATAGAAGCGCTGTTTTTCCGGGTGGAATTATAAAAATAAAAAGTGTAAAATTTCCTCTTGCCAAATGTGTAGAAATATGGTATTATAGCATTCGTTGAGACGGTTTTTGCAAGATTGCTGTGTATGATAAGTTTTCCAAAATTTTTATGTGTGCAGCAGATTGGAAATGAGAAGATTGTTTCATAGTTTTAGAAAATAAGGCTCCGTGGTCAAGCGGTTAAGACATCGCCCTTTCACGGCGGTAACACGGGTTCGATTCCCGTCGGAGTCATTTAGTTTTAAATTGCGGACCTTTAGCTCAGTTGGTTAGAGCAACCGGCTCATAACCGGTCGGTCCTGGGTTCGAGTCCCCGAAGGTCCATTTTTGATTTTTAACAACATAGGTAATTGGCCCGGTGGCTCAGTTGGTTAGAGCGCCGCCCTGTCACGGCGGAGGTCGTGGGTTCGAGTCCCATCCGGGTCGTTAGTAGTAAATAGGCATAATAAGGGATCTTAGCTCAGCTGGGAGAGCATCTGCCTTACAAGCAGAGGGTCATAGGTTCGAGCCCTATAGGTCCCATTTTATACAAACTTATATTTTATAGTTTTGTATAAGGTTTGCAGTAAAAATGAATGTCTGCTTTGCTGGTGTGGCGGAATAGGCAGACGCAAAGGACTTAAAATCCTTCGGTGGCAACACCGTGCCGGTTCAAGTCCGGCCACCAGCACGATAAGAAAACCCGTACTAGCGGATTGCTAGTACGGGTTTTCTTTATGAGCAGCCTCGTGTAGAGGAAATATGCCGCTGTGCGGCACACGGGGCGCGCAACGAGTTCGATTACATGCAGCCCCGTGCAGAGGAAATGTGCTGCTATAGGGCACACGGGGCGCGCAGCGAGTAGTGGAAGGAGACTTTCCTGCTCGATTGTGGTAAGGAATAATGCTATAGCGTAGGAGCTGGTTACCGGACAGACATTTGGACACCCGAATTTATAGAGGAAAGTATCAAAAAAACTTGACAGGGAGTGACTATCGGAGTAGTATAGTTATATCGCGATGACTATTGCAATAGTTAAAAAAGAGGTGACCTTATGAAAATAAAGTTGTTTGATTCAGAATTGAAAGTGATGGAAGTGTTATGGAGGGAAGGTGATTTGCCTGCAGGGCAGCTTGCGAAGATTTTGAAGGAAGAAATAGGATGGAATAGGAATACCACTTACACAGTCATAAAAAAGTGCGTGGAAAAAGGGGCGGTAAGGCGCGGGGAACCTAATTTTATGTGTAGTGCAATGATTACTAAAGTACAGGTGCAGAATTACGAGACAGAGGAATTAATCGGGAAGATGTTCGATGGTTCTAAAGAAAAGTTTTTTGCAGCGTTTCTGGACGGAGGGAAGTTGTCCAAAGAAGAGATGGAAAGCCTGAAGCGGATGGTGATGGAACTGGACGAATAGGCAGGGATGGAGGCACAAGATGATTTTGTTGCAAAGAAGCGTAGCGGCAGGAATTTTAATTTTATATGTTCTTTTGCTTCGCAGGATGGCATCTGGCAGACTTCCTAAAAGGACATTTGCCGTATTATGGAAATTGGCTGTTTTGCGACTTTTGCTGCCTTTTTCTGTTCCGGTGGAAATAAACCTTGTGAGGGAGTGGGCGGAGCCTATCCTGGTTTTGCCGGAAACGGGCATGGAAATGGAAATGGCTGAAGTACAGGACACAGGGGTTGTGGAATTGGTTTTGCAGAATATAGACCTAATCTGGTTTTTGGGATTGATTATGGCGGCATTGTTTTTCCTTTTCGGATATGTAAAGGCGTATCTACAGTTTCGGGAAGCCATTCCCATTGAAAACACCAGCAATGACATTTATGAAAAAGGCTTTTACGAGAGATTAACGAAAGGAGTTAAAATCTGTGTATTGGATAGGCTTGTGACCCCTATCACTTACGGTGTTTTCCGTCCTTCCATTATTTTGCCCAAAACTATGGAGTTTGCTGATAAAGCAATGCTCTGTTATGTGTTAAGGCATGAGATGGTACATATAAAATATAGGGATAACTTGTGGAAGCTATTAGCCATTATTGCATTTTGCCTGCATTGGTTTAATCCACTGGCTCTCATGCTGCTGTTTTTCATGAATAAGGATATGGAAATTGCCTGTGATGAAAGTGTTATTTCGGATATGAGGGAAAAAGACAGAAAAAAATATGCATTGACACTTGTAATGTTAGCAGAGAAAGCACAATATTTCGTTCATAACGGATTTGGGAAAAGTGCTGTAAAGGAAAGGGTAAGGGAAATTATGAATTATAAAAAAGTGACGAAAGCAGGAGGTCTGTGCGCTTTATTGGTTATGTTAGGCGGTACGGCATCGTTTGTTTCGGCAAAAGAAGCGGAAAAGGGAATTGCAGAGCCTATGGTTGGCGTGGAAATGGAAGAAGGGGATATACGGGATAAAACTGACATCGGAAAATTGAAAACAAGCGTTACCGTATTTTTTGAAGAAGGGATTTCGGAAGAAAGGATTGGGCAAATCGGCAATGAACTTTTGGAAGTGAAGGGGGTGGAAGGGATTGGCTATACATCCCCGGAAGACGCCTGGGCAGTATTTTCAGACAAATATCTGAGCGAAGAGGTGACAATTTCCTTTAAGGAGAATCCTTTGAAAAATTCAGGCAATTACACGGTTTACCTGTCCGAGCAAAGCGAGGAGGCAGTTCATTCTATAGAAAAAATAGACGGTGTAAGGCTTGTAAACAAACAGTAAGAGTGAACAGCCGGGTTGTGTAGTTCGGGATAAACAGCCTTCGGAATGGAATATGCCGGTACGAAATATACAGCCTGCAGAGAAATGCTAGTACGAAAAATTTCGCCACAGAGTAAACAGCCCGTGGAGTATGCTGCCCTCAGAATACAGTTCCTGCAGTGTTGCCTAAGCGGATTGACTTCCCTGTGTCATCTTTATTCCCGCGAGCAACGAGCCAAGTGCCTGCTTGCAGGCATTTGGCGACTGCCGCGAGGGTCAAATACCCCGCTGCTTGCAGCGGGGTATTTGATTTTCTCCTAGACGTATCCTTTTTATTTCATGTATAATAATAAAAATAAGATGTGGATGCCGGAAGGGGAAGGTTTGGCTGAATCTGGGAACAGGAAACGATAGGAACAGTAAAGGGGCAGTATATGTACACAGTTGTAGTGGCGGATGATGAAGAAGAACTCCGCCGGGCTATTGTCCGGCGGATTGATTGGGAAAGCATAGGTTTTCAAGTAGTGGGGGAAGCGGAAAACGGAATAGAAGCCCTGGAACTGGTGGAAAAGACGGAACCGGATCTTCTCCTTACGGATATTAAAATGCCGTTTATATCTGGGATTGAGCTGGCAAGGCAGGTGAGGGAAGTGCGGCCGGCTACTCAGATTGCATTTATCAGTGGATTTGATGAGTTTAGCTATGCACAGCAGGCAATCCAGTACAATATTATCAGCTATATGCTGAAACCGATCTCCATGGCGGATTTAACGAAGGAATTAACGGTAATTAAGGGAAAAATAGATAATTTGTTTCAGGAGTTCAGCGACAAGCAGCAGATAAGGATAGATAAGTTCGGGTTCTTGATGCCGCTTTTGATGGACGGATACCAGGCGGAAGACATGGAAGAAGGGGAAGAACGCCTGAAAACGGCAGCGGTGGAATGCGGGGTATTCAAAGACCGCAACAATGATTTCCGATATGCGATTATGGTTACTTTTATAAAAGATAAAAAGGGGAAAAACTGTACGACACAGGACCATGTGCATTCGGTAGACAGTATTTTGAAAAAATATGTAAAGTATGAAAGCTTTTACTGGAACGGCAAAGTGATTTCACTGTTGATAGCTACACCGGCGGCTTTTGACAAATATCTGCATATTCTGGTAGGCGATGTGGTACAGAGCATGGAGAGGATTATGGGGCTTGATTGTGCTATCGGCATCAGCCGGATTACGGACAAGCTTTCGGAATGCCATGAGGCCTATATGGAGGCGTCGAATGCATTGAGCTATGCAGGACAGGCAGGCGGCGTACATTATATTGCTGACGAAGAACATGCGGAAGGGATAGATGCCCAGAGTGTTATGAATGTGGTGGCAGAAGTGGAAGCCCTAATCCGCGGCAGCCGCAGCGGGGAATTGGAGGAGTACCTGGGGGAAATATTTGATGGAATGCGCAGGATGAAGGTTTCAAGGGCAGGGGCTAATTACCTTATGGTACAGCTTCTTGCTTCGGTATGCAAGATTCTTTATGCCGTAGCGGACGGAGAAGAGATTGAACAGATACAAAAAAATACTCTGCTGCAAAGCGTTGTTTTCCAAGACGGTTCTTTCCATGAAATGCAGGTCAAGCTGACCGAGTTTTGTTTAAGCGCCTGGGAAATGATTGGCAGCCAAAGGAAAAAAAGCAGCAAAGTTTTGTGCGAGAAAACTTTACAAATGATCGAAACGGGGTATGGGAGCGGGGATATATCTTTGGTTTCCGTCAGCAGCGCAATTAACGTCAGCCCTAATTATTTAAGCGCCGTGATAAAAAAGGAGACGGGGAAGACCTTTGTGGATCTTCTTACCGGAAAAAGAATGGAGGTTGCGAAAGAGCTGCTGACCTGCACTTCCATGAAGATTAAAGAAATTTCGGAAAGATGCGGCTACAGCGACCAGCATTATTTTAGCTATTGCTTTAAAAAATACAGCGGCACATCGCCCAATGCCCTGCGCCGGCAGATAAAAGCGGAGGAGGAAGCGTGAAAAGGGATAAGCATAAAAAAACGGTTTCAATGTCCCTTGCATCCATCATGAATTTTTTTGTGGTGGGAATGGTGTTGGTAGCGTTGGCAGGCGGGCTGGCTGTTTTTGTTTCTGTATTTAGGCGTTCCGTGGAGCAAAGCGCGGTTACCAGCAGCGAGCAGGCGGTCGTGCAGGCATCCAATACAGTGTATAATTACACAAAAGATATGGAAGAAATCATGGGGCTGATTGAGGACTCCTATCGTTCGGAAGAAGAGGAGAGGAATCATGCTCTGGATACGTTGCTCCGCATCCGGAAAGATGTGATTGCGGTTACGAGTTATAATGAAAATGGGGAAATGATAGATTCGTGGACGGGCGGTTATCGCCTGAAAGAGAATATATTGAAAAATCTTTCTTATATCCAACGGGAAACGGGGCCGGAAGATGGGCTGTCCATATCGGAGCCGCATGCGGAGACTTTACTGGAAAATTATTATCCTTGGGTGGTATCCATCCGCAAGGACCTTGAAGACGGAAGAGGGAAAAGGCATGCGGTAGTTATGGATGTCCGCTTTTCGAGAATTGCAAAATATGTAGACGAGGTAGGCATCGGACAGCATGGCTACTGCTTTATTATGGATAAAAACGGTGGTATCGTCTACCATCCCCAGCAGCAGTTGATTTATTCCGGTTTGAAACAGGAGCAGACAGTCGGTTTGATGTCGGCGGAAGACGGCTCTTGGGTGAAAAAAGATGTAATCTATACGATACGTTCTTTGGATAATTGCGATTGGAGAATTGTAGGGGTAAGCTATATTGACGAGATGGTAACCGGAAAGGTGCGGGATGCCATAGGGATTTTGCTTTTATTGACTGGGTTTGTGCTGGTAACGGTATTTTTCAGCAGCTATCTTTTGACTCATATGGTGTCTCATCCTATCCAGAGTCTGGTAAAGGCAATGCAGGATTTTGAAACGAATGCAGAGGAATTCAGCTACCAGCCGGTGCATGGCAGCCGGGAGATGCTGGCGCTGTCGGATTCTTTTGACCACATGGTAGTAAGAATACAGGACTTAATGGAAAAGGTGCGGGGGGAGGAAATCACTTTGCGCAAGACAGAATTGAAGGCTTTGCAGGCGCAGATAAACCCGCATTTCCTTTATAATACGTTGGACGCCATTGGCTGGATGTGCGAAGAGGAAAGAAGCCAGGATGCCGTAGAGATGGTGAATGCGCTGGCAAGGCTGTTCCGTATCAGCATCAGCAAAGGGCATGAATTGATTCCTATTGAAAAAGAAGTGGAACATGCCAGAAGTTATCTAATGATACAAAATTTCCGGTATAAGAACCAGTTTACGTATTCTTTCCATATCGAAGAGGCTTGTTTGCCTTATTTGTGCAATAAGATTACATTGCAGCCTATTATCGAAAATGCCATTTATCATGGGATTAACCGGATGGTGGATGAAGGGGAAATTATAATCCGTATCCGGGAAGAAGAAGGGGATATTGTTTTTTCCGTGTCGGATAACGGGGTAGGAATGAGCAAGGAACAATGTGAGGAAATTTTGAAAAGTGAGCCGGGGGATCAGACCGGTATCGGAATAAAGAATGTCAATGATAGGATTAAAATTTATTTTGGGGAAGAGTACGGGATTACGATAGAAAGCGAGCTGGATGAAGGAACTTGTGTCAGTATCCGTATGCCGAAAATAAAGGAGGGCGGATATGATGGCAAGTAAAAAAATGGTATGCACTGTTTTAGTGACGGCATTGTCCTGTATGTGCCTGCTTCTTTCCGGCTGCGGAAGGGGAAACGAGTCTGCAAGGAAACATTACGTGGCGATTATCACGAAATCTACGGAGTCTGCATTTTGGAAATCTGTTTATGCGGGGGCTGGGGCGGCCGCTACGGAGTATAATCTGCAAATCAGTATGGATGGGCCGGAACGGGAGGAAGATTATCAGACACAGAATGAAATGATACGGCAGGCGGTAAAGGACGGGGCGGAAGTCATTGTATTTTCGGCGGTGGATTATAATGCCAACAGCGAGGCGATAAACGAAGCGGCGGAAATGGGGGTAAAAATTGTTGTAATTGATAGCGATGTGAATAGTAGCCAGGTAAGCTGCCGCATCGGCACAGACAACCGCGAGGCTGGGAGGATGGCAGGGAAAGCCGCTTTGAAAGCGGAAATGGAAGAACTTTATATCGGCATTGTCAATTATGACATTAATTCTGCTAACGGCCAGCAAAGGGAAGAAGGGTTCCGGGAAGCGGCTGGGGAGGATGTGAGGGTGAAAGACATGTATACCATCAATGTAGTGTCGACTACCGAGGATGCTCGGAAGGGAACGGCAGAACTGTTAAAGGAACACCCGGAAATTAATGTCATTGTCACATTTAACGAGTGGACCAGCCTTGGCGTGGGATGGGCAATCAGGGATTTGGGGCTGGCAGAGAAGACGCAAGTGGTAGCCTTCGACAGCAATGTTGTGTCCGTGGGGATGTTGGAGACGGGTGAGGTGGATGCTTTAATTGTGCAAAATCCTTATGCTATGGGTTACCTTGGGGTGGAAGAAGCTTACAGGCTGTTAAATGGAGGGGATACAGGAGAGACGGTTGTGGATACGTCTACTACTTGTGTCACCAGAGATAATATGTTTGAGCCGGAGTGCCAAAGGATGCTTTTTTCTTTCGATTGAGATACGTGTATCAGGGAAGTTTGCTTCCTATAGGTCAAGCTTCAGGTTATTTGCAACCGATTAATGAATAAATTATGAACAAAAAATGTACAAAACAATAATTTTTTATACCTTAACAGTAAGATTTTGTATATATTTTTTGTATTGTTTTTTGGTATAATGCCAATAAGGCGTGGTAAAAACGCCAAAGAAAATTATTTATAGGAGGACAAACGAAATGAAAAAGTTATTAGCATTGCTTTTAACAGGCGCTATGGTGTTTAGCTTTGCGGCTTGCGGAAACACCGAAGCTCCGGCAGCAGCAGAACCCGCTGCAGAGGCACCGGCAGAAGAAGCGGCGCCGGCTGAGGAGGCAGCTCCTGCAGAGGAAGCAGCACCGGCTGAGGAGGCAGCGGCAGCAGTTGATTTGAATGTAGGCGTATTCTACTATACATATAGTGATACCTACATTTCCAGCGTTCGTACAGCTCTTGATGCAGCTCTTACAGACGCAGGCATCGCTTTCCAGAACTACGATGGAAACAGCAACCAGACAACACAGAATGAGCAGATTGATACGGCTATCAGCCAGGGGGCAAACCTTCTTATCGTGAACATCGTTACATCCGGTTCCGTAGATGCTTCCCAGCAGATTGTTGATAAAGCAAGTGCATCTGGCATCCCTGTTATCTTTTTCAACCGTGCAGTTGAACCCGATGAAGAAGAAGGCAAGGTACTTGGCGCTTATGACAAATGTGCATTCGTAGGTACAGATGCTCCGGAAGCAGGCCATATGCAGGGTAAGATGATTGGCGATTTCCTTATGGCAAATTACGATGCAGTTGACTTGAACGGCGATGGCGAAATCAGCTACGCTATGTTCATGGGCCAGTTAGGCAACGCAGAAGCTATTGCACGTACACAGTTTGGTGTAGAAGATGCTAACGCAGTTTTGACAGCAGCAGGCAAACCGGCATTGGTTTACTTTGATTCTTCCAATTCTGATTGCTACCAGGTAGACCAGGATGGTAACTGGAGTGCAAAAGCAGCAAACGATTATATGGTTACAAACCTTTCCCAGTACAGCGAAGCTACAGGCAACATGATTGAACTTGTTATCTGCAACAACGACGGTATGGCAGAAGGTGCTATTTCTGCATTGAATGCTCAGGGTTATAACCTTGGCGGAGACAGCGTTACTATCCCTGTATTCGGCGTAGATGCAACAGATGCTGCAAAACAGTTGATTGCTGACGGCAAGATGACAGGTACTATCAAACAGGATGCAGAAGGTATGGCAAACGGTATTGCATATCTTGCAAAGAACATACAGGCAGGCAAGGAATTAATGGCAGATACAGATTCCTTCAATATTTCCCCTAATGTAAGCAATAAAATCTTTATCCCTTACGCTCCTTATACCGGTGAATAAAATAAAGGGATGAGGAATACTGCATAGAGCAGGGCAATCCTTATGTTTATAAAAAGCGGTTGCCGCCTTAGGCGGTCGGCCGCTTTTTTTAAAATAAAGTATAGTAAAAAAGCTTATGGAAAAAGGGAGGGTAAGGCATGGGACAGGATATTCTGCTGCAAATGACGGATATATGCAAGGAATTTCCCGGCGTAAAGGCGCTTGACAATGTTTCCCTGACGGTGAAAAAGGGAACGGTTCATGCGCTGATGGGGGAAAACGGTGCAGGAAAATCTACATTGATGAAATGTCTGTTCGGAATTTACAACATGGACAGCGGGAAGATTCTTCTGGACGGAAAAGAAGTAAACTTTAAAAATTCCAAAGAAGCATTGGAAAATGGCGTGGCTATGGTGCATCAGGAATTGAATCAGGCGCTGAAAAGAAATGTCATGGATAACATATGGCTTGGGCGTTATCCTATGGTGGGCGGCTTGATGGTAAATGAGAAGAAGATGTACGATGATACCGTAAATGTATTTAAAGAATTAGGGATAGATATCGACCCAAGAAGGGTAATGAGTACAATGCCTGTTTCGCAGAGGCAGATGGCGGAAATTGCCAAGGCAGTTTCCTATAATTCCAAGGTAATCGTGTTCGATGAACCTACTTCTTCGCTGACAGAGCAGGAAGTAGAGCATTTATTTAAGATAATTAATATGCTGCGCGACCGTGGATGCGGCATAATTTACATATCACACAAGATGGCGGAGATTCTCCGCATTGCCGACGACGTTACCGTAATGCGCGACGGAACTTGGGTAGCTACGGAACCGGCGGAAAAGCTGACGACGGAGAAGATTATCAAGCTGATGGTAGGACGTGAACTGACCAACCAGTTCCCTCCAAAAACAAATAAACCGGGCGATGTAGCTCTTGAAGTAGAGAATCTGACGGCCCAGTATTCCCTTTTAAAAGATGTATCCTTTAAAGTAAGGAAGGGGGAAATCGTTGGCCTTGCAGGGTTGGACGGCAGCGGGCGTACGGAGACCCTGGAAAATATTTTTGGCGTGGCGACGAGGAAAAGCGGAACGATAAAACTGGACGGCAAGGTGGTAAGGAACCGGAATGCCAGAGAGTCCATCAAAAATGGTTTTGCATTGTTGACCGAGGAACGTCGTGCAACCGGTATTTTTGGTATTTTGAGCATTAGGGAGAATACGGTAATTTCTAGTTTGAAAAAGCATTTGAAATTAAAATTTGTCCTTAATGACAAGACGATGCGGGAAGATACCCAATGGTCTATTGACGCGATGCGTACAAAGACGCCGACACAGGAAACCAAAATCCGCTCCTTATCAGGAGGTAACCAGCAAAAGGTTATTTTGGGAAGATGGCTTTTGACCGAGCCGGAAGTCCTGCTGTTGGATGAGCCTACGAGAGGTATCGACGTAGGGGCAAAATATGAGATTTACCAGCTTATCCTTGACTTGGCAAACAGGGGGAAAGTAGTAATGGTAGTTTCGTCGGAAATGCCGGAACTGCTTGGAATATGCGACAGAATACTCGTAATGTCAGGCGGTCGTCTGGCAGGGGAAGTAAGCGCAAGTGAAACGACGCAGGAAGCGATTATGACTCTTGCGGCTAAATATGTATAAGGAGGCGATTTCTTATGAGAGCAATTACGAATATGAAGCAGTCCTATTCCCGTTATCTGGCATTGGACAGCAAAGACAAGAAAACGTTTTGGAAGGAAGCAGTTATCAATAATGCGATTTATTTCCTTCTGTTGATAGTAGTTATTTACACGACGGTAAAAAATCCGAACTTTATTAAGGCACCGTCCATTGTAAATATCATTAGCCTTTCGGCGGCAAATCTGCCAATTGCCTGCGGGATTGCAGGATGTATCGTATTGACTGGTACAGACCTTTCCGCTGGGCGTGTAGTTGGTTTGACAGCTTGTATTTCTGCATCCCTTTTGCAGTCTTTAAGCTATGCATCCAGAATGTTCCCGGAACTTCCGGTACTTCCTATTCCGGTAGTTATCCTTGCAGTTATTGTTGTAGGTGGTATTGTAGGTCTGGTAAACGGCTTCTTCGTAGCTAAGTTCCAGCTTCATCCGTTTATCGTTACTTTGGCAACACAGTTGATTGTATACGGTGTCCTATTGATGTACATTATGATTAACGGCAATAATGGACAGCCTCTTTCCGGTTTGGATGATTCCTTTAAAAGTTTTGTAACCGGAAGCTTTATTGGTTTAGGAGGCGTTGCCATTCCTAACTTTGTATGGTATGCATGTATTATTGTGGCTCTTATGTGGTTTATCTGGAATAAAACCACATTCGGTAAAAATATGTTTGCAGTTGGTTCCAACCCGGAAGCAGCTAATGTATCCGGTGTTAACGTAATGAAGACGACAATCCTTGTACATACTCTTGCCGGTATGATGTATGGTATTACCGGTTTTATTGAGGCAGCAAGGACCGCTTCCAACTCTGCAGCAACAGGGCTTAACTATGAATGTGACGCTATCGCAGCCTGCGTTATCGGCGGTGTATCTTTTGTCGGTGGTACTGGTAAAATCAGCGGTATTGTAATGGGGGTTGTATTGCTCCGTATTATTTTCGTTGCATTGAACTTCTTGTCCATTAACGCAGCGATGCAGTATGTTATCAAAGGTTTGATTATTCTGGTTGTTTGTGCAATTGATATGAGAAAATATTTGGTTCGTAAATAAGCCGGAATATATGGTTTTAGTGGAAAAAAGCTACAGCAGAAATGGGCAGTGGCGAAGAAAGGCGGCAGAGGATGGAAAACCGACAGGAAAATGAAACAGAGGGCAGCAAACTGCCTGTAGAAAATCATGAAAAAGGCGGGAGTACCCAGGGGGCGGGAAGCGTAAGCGGCCGCCCCCGCCGTTTTGGCAGAGGGATTTATGATAAGACAGACACTCCAATCCGCCTTTTGGACGGCTTTATAGTAGGTGTTATTATTGTTATTGTGGTAATGGTGGTTGTATTTGCGCTATTCGGTGGGTATACGGTTGCCTTTGATACTTCCGGAGGAACGGAGATTGCTTCCCAAAAGCTAAGATACGGCAATTATATAGAGAAGCCGGAAGACCCGGTACGTCAGGGCTATGAATTTGCCGGCTGGTATTATGAGGGCCATGAAGAGGAAACATGGGATTTTTCCGTAGATAAAGTGGGCGGCGATTTGACATTGATTGCCCGATGGGAACCGGCGGAAGTGACTGTAAAGTTTGATGCGGACGGTGGGCAAATGCCGGAAGGGATGGAATCCATGCAGGTAACTTATCAGGGATTTTACGGTGAACTCCCCATTCCCGAAAAAGAGGGCAGACAGTTTGCCGGATGGGAATACAGCGGGGAGAAAATCACTGCGGACAGTATGGTAATGATGCCAGGTGAACACGTGTTGACGGCAATGTGGGAGTAGAAGTATTCTTTGTGTAGTGATTTTGCGCAACGATTTTCTACTACAGTTTTTGCCGGAATTTTTGTAGCGATTCTTTTATGGGATTTGGGTGTCAAAATCTGCATTGGTAAATAAGTCCTATTGCAATTTTTATCCAAAGTGATATAATGACATTCGTTGGGCAGGTATTTAATAGAATATTTGCGAAAAAAGATTATCAGGGAGGATGATTATCATGAGAAACAAAATTGTAAAACGTATTGCTGCGCTTTTGTCCGTAGCTGTAATGTGTGTATCGGTAGTTGCTTGTGGCGGCGGAAGCGAGAAAGCAGGAGCAGATACTTTGACAGAGGAAGAATATGAAGCAAAAGCAGAGGAATTAGGAAATTCTTTGAACACTGCTATGACAGATGCAGCTTCTATCGACCCTAATGATGTAGAAGCAGCAAAAGAATTCATCGAAGGGTTAAAAGCTCCTTTTATTGAGTTTGGGGCATTAAATGCACCGGCAAAATATGCAGATGCACATGCTAAGTTCAAATCAGGATGTGATGCAATGGTAGAGTATCTTGATATATGTGTGCAGGCTATGGATACAGGCGAAGTAGACATGGAAAAAATGACATCTTTGCTTACGACAATTGAGACTGACTTTACAGAAGGCGCTAATATGATAGAATAAGAAGCGGCCAAGTAATTACATAAAAACATTGGACGGAATGCCAGTATTTGAAACAGGAGAAAGTTTCAGATACTGGCTTTTTCATCTTATAGGATTCGGGTGTCAAAAGGTCTGCCGGGCAGTGCCGCTTGGCACCCGAATCCTTATAGGAAAGTCCTTCTGGCGAAGATGCTTTTTTACTATATAGGAAAGTTCTTTGAATTTCCCATATAGTAAAAAATAATTATTGCATTTATTCTATTGTATGGAATATCTCTCTGGGAATTGACAGCTGGACCGCCACAGTGTTTTGGCGGGGGTAGGCAAAGGATGCACACTTTTTGCGAGTATGTTAGAATATAAGAAATAAGATGATGGAAGAAGGGCTTCTGTATGGACAAGAGATATTTGAAAGAGGAGGCTGTGCATGGAACGGTAAAATTCCCGTTGGCGGTATATCGGTATGAAGAAGAGGGCGAATTTGTCGTTAATCTGCATTGGCATGAAGAAGCGGAGATTATTTTTTTTAAAAAAGGTAGGTTTTGCATTGACATCAATATGCAGAAATATAGTTTGGAAAGCCCTGCCCTGGTTTTTGTGGGTTCCGGGGATATTCATGGAATACACGGAGAGGAAGGGTGTCAGGAAAGTGCGGTAGTTTTCGATATGAAGATGCTTAGTTTTGAGTATTATGATAGTGTGCAGCATCAGATGATAAGCCCCTTGCTCAATAAATCGGTGCAGTTTCCGCTGGTAGTTACCGCAGGGGACAGTATTTGGGGAGAGTTGGCCGGGTTGTATGAAAAGGTGCCAAAAGAAGCATGCAGGGATACGCCCGCATCCAGAATGCGGGTAAAGGCCTATCTTCTGCAAATATTTGCATGTATGTATGAAAATGGGAAATTCGTCAATATAGGAAGCACATTGGATTATGAGAGCAGGAAGATAGAAAATATAAAAAAGGTACTCGGATTTATCCAGGAGAATTACGGGCAGAGGATTACTAATCAGGATATGGCACAGGTTGTCCAGATGAATGCCCAATATTTTTGCCGCTATTTTAAACGGGTGATGGGAAAAACGCCTACGGAATATGTAAATGAGGTGAGAGTGGAAAAGGCAGCTCAGTATTTGTATAGGACAGATAGGAAAATTATTGATATTGCTATGGAATGCGGCTATGAAAATATGGGGTATTTTATCCGGCGGTTCCGGGAGCAGAAAGGCGTTCTTCCTTCGGAATATAGAAAAAGTCAAAATAGTGTAACAAATAGTCAGATGGGATAAAGAAAAAAGGGATAAAGGTTCCTATAATGTAACCAAGATGAATTGACCCAGAAGAAGAAAAGGATGCGGCAGCGCAGTATGGGAATGGAAAGGCAGTCAGCGCCCGAAGGATAGCTTACAGGGCGGAACTGGGGCATAGTGTGAAAAATCGACTTGATAGCTAATTTTATTACACGGCTGTTTATGCCGGAGCATCAAAACCAGCCCTGATAAACCCACTGCGTAAACGTTCCGGAATGGAGATTAATATGAAAAAACAATGGTGGCATGGAAAAATAGCGTATCAGATTTATCCCAAAAGTTTTTATGACAGCAATGGAGACGGAATCGGCGATATCAGAGGGATTATAGAAAAATTGGATTATTTAAAGGAATTAGGGGTGGACATTGTCTGGATATCCCCGATTTATCAATCACCTTTTGTGGATCAGGGGTATGACATTTCCGATTACTATAAGATAGATCCGGCATTCGGCACGATGGAAGATTTTGATGAATTGCTGAAAGAAGCCAAAAAAAGAGATATGTACATATTGATGGACTTGGTCATCAATCATTGCTCGGATCAGCACGAATGGTTCAAGAAGGCACTGGCAGACCCGGAAGGGGAGTATGGCGGATATTTCTATTTTGAAAAAGGCAAGGATGGAAAGGCGCCTAGCAATTACCGTTCTTATTTCGGAGGCAGTGCATGGGAACCGGTACCGGGAACGAATTTGTATTATCTGCATTTGTTTGCTAAAGAACAGCCGGACTTGAACTGGGAGAATAAAAAAGTGAGGGAAGACTTGTTCAACATGGTTAATTGGTGGTTGGACAAAGGGCTGGCCGGGTTCCGGATTGACGCAATTATCAATATCAAAAAGACGGACGGATTTCCAGATTATGAACCGGACGGGGATGACGGGTTGGTTAGATGTACAAGGATGATAGAAGAGGCGGAAGGGATAGGGCAATTCCTTCAGGAGCTTCGGATGGAAACATTCCAAAAACACGATGCATTTTCCGTAGGGGAAGTATTTAATATGAAAGAAGGGGAATTAGAACATTTTGTAGGTGATGAAGGGTATTTTTCTACGATGTTCGATTTTGCGCCTTTAGAAACCACGCTGGGCGGGCATGGCTGGTATGATGCCCCCGGGTATGATTTTTTCAGATGGCGTAAGGCTGTGACGGAATCCCAACTGCTTTGCCAAGGGGTCGGTTTTCTGGCGAATATTATCGAAAACCATGATGAACCGAGAGGTGCAAGCACTTATCTGCCGGACTATGCGCAAAACAGCGACGGTATTAAAATGTTGGCGACTGCCAGCATTTTGCTGCGGGGCTTGCCGTTCCTGTATCAGGGGCAGGAAATCGGGATGAAAAACTGCAGGATGGGGAATATAGAGGAGTATGACGACATTGATACGAAGAACCAGTATCAAGTGGCAATGGAGGCCGGGCTGTCGCCGGAGGAGGCGATGGAGGTATGCTTCAGGCATAGCCGGGACAATGCGAGGACGCCTATGCAGTGGAGCTGCGAAGAAAATGCCGGATTTACATCCGGTATGCCTTGGATGAAAGTGAACCCGAATTATACGAAGATTAATGTGGAAGAGGAAGAAAAGGATGCTTCTTCGGTACTTGCTTACTATAAGGAGCTGCTGGCTTTGCGGAAAGCGCCGGGCTATGTGGAAGTGTTTACTTACGGGGATTTTGTGCCTGCTTATGACGGTGAGGAGATGCTGTTTGCTTATCATAGGAAAAACGAAAACAAGGATATCCTGATAGTTACTAATTTTGGCATAGAAGGGACAAAATTCCCGTTGGAAAAGAGCGGAAAGCTTTTGCTGAAAAACAGGGAAGATGTGCTGTTAGAAGAGGACGGGTTAATTTTGCCAAAGAGCGGTGCAGCAGTTGTGGAATGTTAGCAGGGCTTTTGATACAGAAACCTTATGACAGAAAAATTGAAAAAAGTATTGACTTTTTAGCAGATATTGCATAGAATTTAGTAAATCGTTGAAAAAGCGTGAGTACATATGGAAAAGAAGTTTCAGAGAGCTGCAGAGGGTGGAAATGCGGTACGGATTGCTGTATGGAATGGGCTTTGGAGAGCAAACGGAAACCGGAATTTTTATTTCCGGAAGTAAGGGCGCCGGAGTGGAACCTCCGTTAACAAGCGGATATGTGTTGGCATATCATGAGTGGATGCAATATAGCGTCAAGCAGGGTGGCACCGCAGGAATAATTATCCTGTCCCGGCAGAAAGCCGGGATGGGATTTTTTTTGCATCATAGGATTTATATGCAATGGCGGCGGCCTGTAAAAAACCTAAAACCGGCGGCAAAAAGAAAGGAGAAGGAAAATGTTAGAGAAAAAAGTACCTTACAAAATGTATTTGGAAGAAAACGAAATGCCGAAACAATGGTATAATGTGCGTGCGGATATGAAAAATAAACCGGCGCCGTTGTTGAATCCGGGGACATTGAAGCCGATGACCTTTGAAGAGCTGCAGGGAGTATTTTGTGATGAACTTGTAAAACAGGAACTGAACGATACGGATGCCTATATTGATATCCCGCAGGAAATACAGGATTTTTATAAGATGTATCGTCCGGCGCCATTGGTAAGGGCATATTGTCTGGAGAAAAAGCTTCAGACACCGGCAAAGATTTATTATAAGTTTGAAGGGAACAATACAAGCGGCAGCCACAAGCTTAATTCGGCCATCGCGCAAGCCTATTATGCAAAGCAGCAAGGGCTGGCTGGCGTAACAACGGAAACCGGGGCGGGGCAGTGGGGGACAGCGCTTTCTATGGCCTGTTCATATTTTGATTTGGACTGCCGTGTATATATGGTAAAAGTCTCTTATGAGCAGAAGCCGTTCCGCCGGGAAGTAATGCGCACTTATGGGGCAAAAGTGACGCCATCCCCATCCGATACGACAAACGTAGGTCGGAAGATTCTTGCCCAATTCCCGGGAACAGGCGGGAGCCTTGGCTGTGCGATTTCGGAAGCCGTAGAGGCAGCAACAAGCATGGACGGTTACCGGTATGTACTGGGGAGCGTATTGTCGCAGGTGCTTCTGCATCAGTCTATTATTGGGGAAGAAACAAAAGCAGCATTAAAAAAATATGATATTAAGCCGGATATTATTATTGGATGCGCGGGCGGCGGTTCCAATTTGGGCGGACTTATTTCCCCTTTTGTCGGCGAAAAATTAAGGGGCGAGGCAGACTACAGGATTATTGCAGTAGAACCGGCATCCTGCCCAAGCTTGACGAGGGGGAAATATGTTTATGATTTCTGCGATACCGGGAAAGTGTGCCCATTGGCTAAAATGTATACGCTGGGGAGCGGCTTTATGCCGGCGGCTAACCATGCAGGCGGTTTAAGGTATCATGGCATGAGTTCTGTCGTTTCCCAGCTGTACGATGACGGTTTGCTGGAAGCTGTCAGTGTAGAGCAGACAGCGGTATTTAAGGCAGCGGAACAGTTTGCAAGGGTAGAAGGTATCCTTCCGGCTCCGGAAAGCGCTCATGCAATAAAAGTTGCAATTGATGAAGCGATGAAATGTAAGGAAACAGGAGAGGAAAAAACCATTGTTTTCGGGCTTACTGGTACCGGATATTTCGATATGGTGGCTTATGGGAAGTTCCATGATGGAGAAATGTCGGATTATATCCCTACAGATGAAGATTTGTCGAAAGGATTTGCAGGAATCCCTGCATTTCCGGGGAATGAGTAACAGGTTGGAAACCGACCGGCAAGAGGCGGAGAACATTTAGGCCATTTTCTTTTATGGGTAGGAGATTGCAGAGCAATCTCCTATTCTGGTTTGGGTGCCAAATACTCTTTACAGAGGCACAGTCCGGTCTCTGAATCCTGCCCTGCAAAATCCATTTAAGAAAGATGTATACTTGTGGGCAAAAGAAATTTTTATTTTCGGAAAAGTATTTGCCTGCCCTCCGCAATATATATTTAATACCTTGTTTTCGATAGATAAATAATTCTGAAAAGGGAGAAAGAAAAAGGAAGGTTGGAACAGACGCGTTTAGGCGGAGTGGAAATATGCTATTCGGGCGATTTTTTACCGAATCGCTGTGGCAAACAGCAGTTTGTAAGCAGGGGCTTTTAGAGCGGGCTTCGTTGTGCGGATTCCTGGTTTTTTGCTTTAGGGAATGGTATCCTTCTAATTTGTTTGTTTTAGGGCTTGACAATTGGGCAATAAGCATGTAGAATGTAATCGTTGCGGAACGAGTTCTGTTTTGAAGAAATCCGTAACGTATGTGCGCTTAGCTCAGCTGGATAGAGCGTTTGGCTACGGACCAAAAGGTCGGGGGTTCGAATCCTC